>VTLG01005350.1_pt1 | contig 20562 bp, 23 predicted proteins | sample 4694571 | NCBI WGS metagenome assembly VTLG01 (sample SAMN12604809, study PRJNA352737) | marine metagenome | biome: ENVO:00000447; feature: ENVO:00000209|ENVO:00000569|ENVO:01000036; material: ENVO:00002151; isolation source: viral sequences binned using virsorter ... | reverse complement strand
AAATGATAACCTATACAATGAGAAATTAGACACTTTTCAATTAGAATGGTTTAAAACATTTAGACCTTATTTAGATGATAATGGTTCTTGTTATATTTGGGGAAATGCAGAAGATTTGTGGCGTTTGTGGTATACACTGTTAAAAGACACAGAACGCTTAACTTTTAGAAATGAGATAGTGTGGGACAAAGGATTTGCACAACAATTTGCACAAATGACTAAAGGAAATTCTATATTAAGAAGTTATAATATAATAACAGAAAGATGTTTATTTTTTATGATAGGTGAACAAGATATGAAATACAAAAGAAATGATAAAGAATTTAATTACATTTTTGAAGATATAAGAAAATATATAGACACAGAAAGAGAAAAAAGTAAATTAACAGTAAAAGAGTTAATTACTATTGATAGCACACGAGTTAGTCACTATTGGGCAAAAAGTCAATTTGAATTTCCTACAAAAAAAAGTTATTTAAAAATTCAAAACTATTGCAAAGAAAATAATATAGATGCTTTTAAAAAAGATTACGAAGAATTAAAAAAAGATTACGAAGAATTAAAAAAAGCATTTTATGATACAAGAGCATACTTTAACAATACACACGATAATATGACTGATGTATGGAACTATGAAAGAGTGTCAGGAAAAGAAAGACATAACCACGCTACACCAAAACCTGTTGAAATGATGGAACGAATAATTAAAACAAGTAGCAAGAAAAAAGTAATAGAACCATTTTTAGGTAGTGGTTCAACATTAATAGCTTGTGAAAAAACAAACAGAATATGTTATGGAATGGAATTAGATACTAAATACTGTGATGTTATAATAGAAAGATGGGAACAATTTACTAACCAAAAAGCAACTAAGTTATAATAGATTAAATAATACAAATGGCACAGAATAAAAAAGAAAAACTATTAAAAGCGTTACAAGAAACGCAAGGACTAATATATCATGCTTGTAAAAAAGCAGGTAATATAAGCAGAAGTACATACTATAGGTATATGAAAGAGGACCCAGAATTTGCACAAGCTGTTGAAGATATAAAAGAATCGCAGATTGATTATGTTGAAGGAGAACTTATTAAAAATATATCAAAAGGAAAAGAAACAAGCATTATCTTTTATTTAAAATCTAAGGCTAGAGATAGGGGATATGCAGAAAAGCTAGATATTACAAGCGGTGGCAAATCACTTACTGAACTTAAAATTGAAGTTATTGACACAGGCAAAGATTAAAACAACAAATGTATTTCACAAGGCGTATAGGTCTGATACAAGAATAACGTGTTTACAAGGGGGTACACGAAGTTCTAAGACCTATTCGCTTTGTCAATTATTTATTGTAAAAGCATTAAATGAAACAGGCAAAGTATTTACAATATGCAGAAAGACATTACCTGCATTAAAGGCTACTGCTTACCGAGATGTCTTAAATATCCTAAAAGAATTAGAATTATATTCAGAACTAAACCATAATAAGTCTGAATTGTCTTATATGCTTAATGGCAATTTACTCGAATTTATATCAATTGACCAGAGCCAGAAAATCAGGGGCAGAAAGCGAGATTATCTGTGGCTTAATGAATGTAACGAGTTTGCGTATGAAGATTGGCAGCAATTAATACTAAGAACTACAGGGCAAATATATTTAGACTACAACCCTTCGGACCCTTATTCTTGGATATATGAAAAAGTAATTACTAGAGATGATTGCACATTTATTAAATCAACATATTTAGCTAATCCATTTTTAGACAAAGACACCATAGCAGAGATTGAAAGATTAAAAGACTTAGACCCCGAGTATTGGCGTGTTTATGGAATGGGTGAAATTGGCAGTGTTTCTACACAGATATTTAGAAACTTTAATTTAGTAGATGATGTGCAAGGAAAACTTGTTGGATTTGGACTCGATTTCGGCTTTACTAATAGTCCTACTGCATTAGTAGAAGTAAGGCAATTAGATGACAGCTTATACATTAGAGAATTGCTTTACGAGAAAAGACTTACTAATACTGACTTAGCTAATAAAATGAAAGAACTTGGCATAGACAGGACCACAGAAATAGTCGCTGACTCCGCAGAGCCAAAGAGTATTGAAGAGGTATATAGACAAGGGTTTAATATAAAACCTGCTAAAAAGGGTGCAGGAATACATTTAGGAATTGATATAATGCGTAGATATAAGCTTAACATCACTAAAGATAGTCTTAATGCTATTAAAGAATTTAGAAGTTATAAATGGGCAACAGACAAAAATGGCGATGTTTTAAATACTCCTGTAAAAGTTAATGACCATTTGGTAGATGCAGTACGTTATCTATGCTTAAACAAACTAGCCATTAATCATAGTGGCAAGTATTATATATTGTAAAAAAACAAATAATCATAATTTATATTTATTAGTAATGAAGGAAGTTAAATTAATAATACCTGATAATTGGGCTGACATAACAATAGGAACTTATCAAAAGTATTTAAAAATACAAGAAGGTAAAGGGAGTGATAAAAACAAAGTAATTAAGAGCATAGCTTTATTATGTGGCACTACACCATTTGTAGTAAAGAAAATGCCTTACAAAGACTTGTTAGAGATAATGGACATAGTTAAGCAGATGATTGACAAAGAGCCTAATAAAGAAGATTTTAGAAAGGTGTTTACATTTAATGATGAAGAATACGGATTCTGTCCTAATCTTAGTAACATTACGACAGGAGAATATATTGATTTGGAAAGCTATTGTAAAGACCCTATAGAAAACTTGCATATTATTATGTCAATACTATATAGGAAAATTACATTTAAAAGAAATGAAAGATATGCGATTGAGGAATACAAGCCTGACGAGTTTAAAGAAGAACTGTTTAAAGATTGTCCAATGGATATAGCATTAAATTGCTTAGGTTTTTTTTTGACTTTAGGAGAACAATTAGCCAAGATTTCGCACAGCTATTTAGTAGCACAGGAAAAGAAACTACAAAAGGCGTAACCATGCAATCCAAATGGGGATGGTATAATGTGTTGTTTTCTTTAGCTAATGACAATATATTGAATATAGAAAAAATAACAAGATTACCAATCTTAGAGGTGCTAACGTATTTGGCATTCTCACAAGATTACAATAATAAACAACGTAGCAATTATGATAACTTTTAGAAACGTAGTAGGATATTTAGAAACAATTGCTGATAAGCACTATATGATTAACTCTTTCCATAGTGGCTTTATGGATGAAGTAGACATTAACAAATTAGGTGCTACTGATTATGTTATACTTTATGCAGAGCCAGGAACAGCAGTAATTGACAAAGGTGTGTTGACTTATAACTTTACAATCTATGTGTTAGATATGATTAGTGACGCAGTAGGTGATGCACCAAACAAAGAACGCTTAGGCAGACTAGATACATTAAGTGAGAATCTACAAATTATGCAAGACGTAATTAACGAGTTTCATCAGAATTTGCATCCTGACTTAAGTTGGGTGGATAGTGAAGTCTTATTAAATCTGCCTATTAATGCAGAGCCATTTACAGCAAGATTTGATAACCTTTTGACAGGGTGGAGTGCTACAATAAGTATGCAAGTAAACAACAAGAACAATCTTTGTCTTTCACCAATTAACCCTAACGATTAATGGAATTAGATAACACTATACAAGAGATGCAGTTGCTTGGTGATAATGTAGTCAAGGAAGGTAAAGCTATTCTTAAAAGAAAGAAAAAGACTACTAGAGCTAATACTTTATATAATGATTTTGATTATTTAGTTACTTCTAATGATTCAAGCGTTACGTTAACTTTTGAATTTGGCAGAGCATCTGACTATTGGGATTTTGTAGATGAAGGTGTAAGAGGTTCAGGTAGCACTAAAGGTAGAAGTAAGACAACAGGACAATTTATGCGAGGACAAGGAAGTCCTTTTAAGTTTAGAGGTAATAATATAAAAAAAGGTGTGATAGAAAAATGGATAGCTAACAAGCCATTAAAACTAAGAGGTTCTGATGGTAAATTTTTGGCTAAAACAAAAAACAATATAAAAAGTGCAGCCTTTTTAATTGGCAGGGCAATAGCACAAAGGGGTTTAGAAAGAACACAATTCTTTAGTAAGCCTTTTACAGACCAATTAAATAAACAAGCAGATGCAGTATTAGACGCATTTGGAAATGATTTAGAAAAACAATTAGAATTAGTAATAGGAAATTAAAGAATTATGGCATTATCATTTGTACAAGAACCCACAAACGCAGCAGACAAAGTACCTGTTATTACCAACTGGAATCCTGTGGTGGGCTATATGTTATATGAGTCTACAATATCGGGGTTGTTTTATTTTAAGTTAGTATTAGAAGTATATTCAGAACTAGGAACAACTGACACTATGTTAGTGGCTAAAATAAAACAAAGACGAAACGGTTTTAAAGATGATAATGATGGTGTCACACAAAGAGCAAGGGCATTTTTTGATTTAAGAAGTATTGTAAACAGCTTACTTGTAGATACTGTCAATGACCAAAACACAACGTCTGCACCTTATAAATCAATTCATCTTGTAGGCAAAAACACGACTGCAAAAATATATAGTCACAATGGAGACAACACACAATACTATGGTGACAATAGCACTACCAAAACACAGATTTTAGGTGTTAGAGTTAAAGGCTATCAAAACTATTCTAGTAGTGCTAACACATCACCTACAGATGACACCACAGGTGCAGTAACAGATGACCTTTACTATATGGCAGCATCATTGCCTTTAGAAACTGCTAGAGACACAGATACAGATTATATTCAAGGAACTGCTTTTGCAGATTATAAAACAAACAGTAATGATAATTTATTTTTAAGTGATGCTGCTCCCACTACAGATGAAAATTTAGCAAATAAGATTAGAAATTATGTTCAAGAAGATGATTATCACACAGTTGCTTTTTTAAATGACAATAGTAATTTTGCATCTAATGTAGATTGGATAGGAATACTATACTATGATTCCGCAGGTGCACAAATAGGAAACGCACAATTTATAGCTAACACCAATGCTAATGGTGGTTCTGCTCCTAATTCTGAAACTAATACAAATCCAGAAAGATTGGTGTACTTTGGTTGCGGTCCAGGAAACTTACAGGCGTCTACAGTAGATGCTTTTAGTAGTGCAGGTACAAGTGCCGGTGCTGCTAAACCGTCTAATTTTTCAGGTTGGCAGTATTATATAGTAAGTGGCAGAAATAGTTCTTTTGCAAACATGACTACAAATTACTATTTCTATAAACAAAGCAGCAGTTGCAAAGGTTTTAAAGTAAGAAGATTAGCGTGGCGTAATAGTTTAGGGTGTTATGATTATTTTAATTTTAACATGAAATCTAGTCAAAGTGTTAAAGTAGAACGCAATACTTATTCTACACTATTGGGTAATTATAATGATTCCGTTTATACCTATGAAGATTGGGGCAGAGGAAAAAATACTAGACAAACAACAGCAGTTCTAGAAGAAACACTTAACACAAATTGGATAACAGAACAAGATGCAAACTTATTAGAAAATCTAATTAAATCTACTAGAGTTGAAATGATTGCAAATGCTGACACTTCATCTACTTTGCCTGTAATGGTAACAGAAAGTAGTTTTGCAAGAAAGACACAAGCAAATGACGGAATGAAAATTCAATATACTATTAAAATACAATACGCTAATCCTCTTAATACTAATTCGTAATGGCAAAAGTAAGGCTTGTAGCATACAGGAAAAAACAGAGTGCTAACACATTTGATGCGACTTATGAATTGGACTTACAAGAAGAACCCAATATCAGTTTAAATTATCAATTTGCAGACATTAAAGAACCTGAAAAAAGAAAAGCAAGTTATTCTCAAACATTTAAACTACCTTTTACAAAAGCTAACAATGAGTTTTTTCAGAATTGGTATGAGGTAAATTTAGAGTCTTTAATTTTTAACACTAGAAAAAAATTCAATGCAACTTTATATGTAGGAACTGTTCCACAATTTGAGGGTGTAATGCAACTAAGAGCAGTATATCAAAAAGGGGGTTTCTATGAAGTAGTACTAATGTCTAATGCTGCTGACTTATTTAGCGTAATAGGCAATACTTTACTTCGTGATGTGTTTAAAAATGATGATGGAACTTATGACGATTATTTAAATCACACATATAAATACAACTCTATCACCTATTCTTGGTATGGCAATAACACAAACTTTGTAAATACTCAAGGAGACACTTTACAAGATAGTGATGCACAGGTTAATAAAGTGATGTACCCTATGTCTATTACAGAACCAGAGTTTTATTATGGAGCAGAAGGTCAACACCTTAGACTTACACAAGCACAAATAGATGATTTCTTAGACAATGTAGAAACCAATTTAGATAATGGCGTTACACCACCCATGTACTATACTGTCCCCATTACACAGTTTAGACCTGCTATACAATTAAAATACCTATTTCAAAGAATTATTGCAAATGCGGGTTTTAGCTACACATCTACATTTATAGACAAAACTGCTGCTGATGGCGGCTATTTTGGGAAGTTGTTTATGACTACCTGTAACCATATTAAAAACCCTGCACCTGTAATTGTGCCAACAGCAGGACAAGAAACAGGAGCAATGATAGTTGGGCATAGTGTTCAAAATTGGGGCGGCAGAGAGTATGCAGCTGACGAAATAATTACGGCTTGTATTTCTGATATAGATGATGCTAATGCTAACACTTTAGCAGCTAATTATGGAACAGGATGGCAGAACATACCTGCTGATACAGTAACCCCTCTTACGGGCTTTACTGTGCCGTATGATGGCTTTAATTTATGGAATGAATCAAATTACTTTTTTATAAAAAAAGACCACAACCAATTAGGGCTTAGAGTAAGATTTGTATATGAAATTAGCAACATTGTTTTTTCTACAGCCACAGCAGGGTTTGATTGTTTAGACCCTGATAGCCCAAATGCTCAATCTATGCTGTTTGAATTACGGGGAACTAATGGTGCAGGATATTCTGAGAAATGGATTCCTATTACAGTTAGCAATGAAATAGGTACTAAGTTTGGTGAGGTAGACATGGAAATAGATATTTCAGGAGTAGAATTAAATGAGTTTGTTGGTTTGCAGGTGAGAGCTAGATATTTTAAAAAACAAAATTCAGGAGGAGAGGCTTATATTAGATTTGGTGCTAGAAGATGTTTAGACTTTAATAGCGGAACTTCAGAGTGTTCTACAGCAAATTATATTTATGCAGGTTTATATAATGAAATATCTTGTTCATGGACGGGGTTTAACAGCAATGTTTATGACCAAGTAGTAAACGTGCCTTTTTGCATAGATGATAAATTAAAACAAAAAGACTTTTTAAAAGACATTATACAAAGGTTCAATCTAGTAGTTATTCCTGACCCTGATGACCAGACTAACTTATTAATTGAGACTTATGATGATTTTTTAGCATCAGGAAATCATAAATTTTGGACTGATAAACTAGACTTAGACAAGGAAATAATAGTCAAAGACACAACTTCTATGCAAAAAAGTGAATTAGTTTTTACTGATTTAGAAGATAAAGATTTGATGAATAAGTCTTTGCAGGAAAATTACCCTGACCCTGAAGATGCTGATAACATTAATTTAGGTTTTAGCCCTTATGGTAACTACACAAAAAGACAGTCTAATCAATGGGCATCAGGCGTTATGAAAAACAATCCTGTTTTTTCTCCTTACATTAATCAAAAAGTTTTTACAAGTAATGATACCTCTGCACCTACACAATTAAGCAATATGGCGGTCCAATATGAGTTTACTTACAATAAAGGTGACACAGGATATGAAAATGAATTAGATACTACACAGCCAAAACTATTCTATTATAATGGTTTGCCTACACCAATTACACAAGGTGCTAATGACACAAGTGGTAGTGGCAGTACAGGTGTTACTATTTATATGCACCAATGGACTGGCACAGACAACCTAAACCCTGAGAATCAATTTGGTACTTGGACCGCACACGCCTTTACTGTATATCCTTTATGCAGTCCGTATGAATTAACGCCTAATAGTACAACAGGTATATCAGAATTATCTAGCTTAACTAACTCTTTGTATTGGAATGTGAACCCACCATTAGCACCTGAATTGGCTGTCTTTAATTATAACACAGCTACAGTAGCTAATATTAACAGCTTATTCTATACATATTGGAACAATTTCATTAATCAGATTTATAATACTAATGCAAGGATAATGGAATGTTATTTAAACCTTAACGAGGTAGACATATTTAATTTTAAGTTTAATGACGAAATTTTTATTAAAGACACTTATTGGCGAATCCTTAACATAAGCAATTATCAAGTAGGAAGTCAGGCATCTACTAAAGTTACTTTGTTAAAATCATTAGACACTTATTCTACAAGCTGTACAGAGTGTGATTATGTAATCGCTAACATTAATGGTAGCAACATGATTTGGGACACTTTTCTTTGGTGTCCTGATACTGACCCTGACTGTCCTCTTGTTAGTACAAACACCTCAGACAACAGCTTTTATACAAGTGAACAATGTTGTACCTGTGCAGTAGGTGGTGACAGTTGGACACCGTCAGAAGATTTTCCTTTGTTGGGAATGTGTCAAGTAACGTCTAATAGTCCATCTATATTAATTCAAAGCATTATATCCTCAAAGTCATTTTTTGGAAATAATACCAAAAGCCTTATAGCAGGTAAAATAGCAGGATTAAATAATCCTTTAACAGTAGGCACAAACAATACTAAATACGGGCAGCCATTACTTCCCTATTTAGGAAATGACATAGTAATTAAGTATAATAGCCTAATTAAAGAACTTCCGCAGATTAGTGGTGAAAGCCATAGAATGGTGTTAACAGGCTTTACAATAGGTAATACTAGGGGGTATGCTTATCCACAGGGTAATTCTAAAGCAGAACCTTTACACTTACCTTCTGCTAGTAATGCAATGTTAAGAGTTAAGGGAATATCTACAGTAATTGGTGGCACAAATGCTACTTATCCAATAGGAACTACTGAGTCTTTTGCTTATTACACAGCATTTAAAAACAGAACACAATTAGGCACTGCGGGTGGTGTAAGAGAATTTGCCTTGACAGAAAGCGGAATAGCTGATAGTTGCACAATGCACATAGCTGTAGTAGATGGTGCTTTATCATTTGGCTTAGACGATAGCCAAACAGACACCAAAAGGATATGGCAAATATCAGTAGATATGGATGTAAACTTAACACCTGACGTGATTAATGGATGGAGAGAAAATTTTGCTTTATTCCAAAACTATATGAATATACAATTTGAAAACTTTGATTACTTAATATGGAATTAAAAAAATACATACAATCAACAACTAAGTTGATAATACCTTCTGTAGACCACTTGCAATTAGTAAACTATAAAAACAAAGAATTAGACTTTGCTTATGGAATGGAAGAATACCACTCAAGCTTAAGAAGAATGTTTAAACAAATAATACGAATACTATGGCGATAGAAAAAACAATAAAAATAGAAGTAGATGCTGAGGGTGCAATACAAGAAATAGACGAATTAAAGCAAGGCGTTGAAGAAACAGGACAAGCTGCTAAAGAATCAAAAGGCGGTTTTGCTACCATGAAAGGTGGTATTAATGCAGTAGGAACTGCGTTTAAAGCAATGGGTATTGGTCTTATTATTGCAGGGTTTTTGCAGCTTAAAGAAATGTTAATGCAAAATCAGGTTATAATGGATACCGTTGCAGTAACAGGTGAAACAATTAAAGCCGTTTTTCAAACACTTGTTAATGCCGCTATGAAGGTTGGTAAATCATTAACAAACGCATTTATAAGCCCACAAGATGCAATTAAAAAACTGTGGCAATCTTTAAAACAAAACATAGTAGATAGAGTAAATGGCTTAATAGACACTTTTGGAGCTTTAGGTAAAGTAATTAAAGCCGTATTTACTAGAGATATGGATTTGTTAAAGTCTAGCTTAAAAGACGCTAAAACAGGCTTTATACAGCTTTCTACAGGAATGACAGAAGTGGAGCAAAACGAATTTGCAGATAAACTTGTAAAAACAAAAGATACACTACTTGACACAGTTAAGGCTGCCAATCAATATGCAAGAACATTAGTAGCATTAAGGAATGAAGTGTTGTTAGCAGAAGCCAACCAAAGACAATTACAGTTAGTATATCAAAAAGATGCGGAATTACAAAGGCAAATAAGAGACGATATTAGCTTGACATTTGAAGAACGTATTGCTGCTAACGAAGAATTAGGAAGGGTATTAGATGAGCAATTTCAACGTGAACAAGCATTAGCACAAAAGAAAGTAGAATTAGCAGAGCTAGAATTAAGCCAAAACAAAGGCAATATAAATTTGCAAGTTGCCCTTATAAATGCCAAGACAGAGCTTTTTGATTTAGAAGAAAGAATCACAGGTCAGCGTTCAGAGCAATTAACAAATTTAAATGCTTTAGAACAAGAACAGGCAGATGCAAGACAAGCAGAAATAGATGCTGAAAACAAAAGGTTAGCTGATGAACAGGCAGCTAGAGATAAAGAATTAGCTGATGCACAAGCACAAGCAGATAAATTAAAAGCCATAGAAGAACAAAAAGCCGCTGATTTATTAGCAATACAAAAAGCAAAAGAAGATGCAAGTAAGGCAATGATTGTTACTTCTGGACAAGACATATTATCATCAGTATCACAATTAGCAGGTGAAGGAACTGCAGCCGCAAAAGCAGCAGCATTAGCAGGAATACTAATTGATACTGCAAGAGGTATTTCAGGAGCTATTGCAGCAGGTGCAGGTGTTCCATTTCCTGCAAACTTGGGTGCTATATTTTCAGGCGTTGCAACTGTATTAGCAGGTATTGCACAAGCAAAAGCAGTATTTGCAAAAGTGCCTGGCGGTGGTGGTGGTGGTGGCGGTGGCAGTGTTTCTATGCCTTCACCGTCTACTGCAGCAGCAGGTGGAATTGGTCCAATAGTGCCTAATATGGAATCTATAGAACCTGAAGGTGGTGGTGGAGACCAAACAGTTCAGGCTTTTGTAGTAGAAAATGACATTAGCAATTCTCAAGCATTACAGCAAGAACTAGACACACAAGCTACATTGTAAACAAAATTTGAACTTTTATATTTATTAGTGTTATGGCAAAAAAGAAAAAACTTATAGAATTAATTATAGACGAAACAGCAGAGATGTTTGGAGTTGATGCAATCAGCGTTGTTAAATTTCCTGCAATTGAAGAAAATTTCGTTTTTTTTAATAATGACTTTTTATCACTTGCAAAAGTAGATGAAGAAAAGAAACAATTAATAGGTGCAATACTTATTCCTGATAAAAAAATTCCTAGACTAGACAAGGAAACAAACGAAGAATATGACGTTTTCTTTACTAAAGAAACTATTAAACAAGCACAGAAGTTGTTTATGTCTAGTTTAAACAACAATAATCACACGCTTGAACATAAAGAGCCAATACAAGGATTAACTGTCGTAGAGTCTTGGATTAAAGAAGATAAAAAATACGACAAATCAAATATGTATGGCTTTAAGAATTTGCCAATAGGAACGTGGTTTGTACAAGTAAGTGCAGAAAACAATCCTGATATATGGGAGTCTATTAAAAACAAAGAGGTTCGTGGCTTTAGTATTGAAGGTTATTTTACGGACCGCTTAATTGAGCAATCTAAAGAGGTAGATATATTAGATGAGGTATGTGAAGAATGTCCTGATGAAGTAATGATGGGAAAAATCAAAGATGTAATTCTACAAAATGAACTTAATCCTGTTGGTGCTTTAGATGGTGAGCCATTATTTAGAACTAAAGAAGAGTCTGATATTTATGCAGAAATGTTTAAAGGATGTTCTGGGAGTCATTCTCATACTGTAGATGGTGTAAAATTATGGATGCCTTGTGCTGACCATAGTTCTGCAACAATGCGTGAAGAACACGCAGAAACAGGCAGAAAGAAAAGAAAGAAAAAATACAAGATGCTAGAGTATGTTGCTTATGCTAAACGTAAAGCTATGCTTAAGTATTCTTGGGACGACTGTATGCGAGACCAAATTAAAGAATACGGCAATAAAGAAACTGCTGCAAAAGTCTGTGCAGCTATCAAAAATAGAACAGTAAAACGCTAAAAGAAGTAAACAATTTAACCACCTTTATATTTATTAATGTTATGGGAACACTAGAAAAAATTTTAAATATCTTGAAAATGAAAAACGAACCTAAATCTTATAGCGTCAAAATGTACGCTGAAATGAAATTAGACGATGGTCGTATTCTTGCTACAGAAGATGAGCAGTTTATGATTGGGTCTAAAGTATTTGCTATAGGTGATGACGGAGATGCTGAACCATTATCAGCGGGAAGTTACACAATGGAAAATGGCAACAAAATGACAATAGGCGATTCATCTGAAATCTTAGATTTAGGTGAAGAAAAAGACGCTGAAGAAGTAGAAACTTCTGAAGAAGAATTGTCTGAAGAAGTAGAAACTAAAGAAGAAGAATTAGCTGAAGAATCAGTAGCAGAAGAAACTGATTGGGCTAAGACTTTTGAAGAAATGAAAGACAGAGTAGCTGAATTAGAAAAAGCTGTATTTGGCGAAAAAGCAGAAGAAGAAACAGAAGAATTATCTAAAGAAGAAGATTCTAAAGAAGATAAGACAGAAATGTCTAACGAGGTTATAGGTGAGCTTATGACACAAATAGAAGAACTTAAAAGTAAAATAGTAGAATTAAGTGGCGAACCTGCTACGGAAGGTATTAATTACAATCCAGAAGGTGAACAATTTAGTGCGACTGTTGACTTAGCAAAACTGTCACCTATGGAGAGGACAGCATATTACATTAATAACAAATAAATAATAAATAAAATGGCGAATAAAATTCAATTATCGAAAAGACGTGAATTTGACATTACTGTGAATGGTGATACATACGCAGGTGTTCACGCAATGCCTTATGTGACTGCTGCCTTGAGAAGTCCTGACACAGTTGCAAAAGGATATGTTAGAACATTAGATGGTCTAACAAAAAGTGCAGTAATTAACAATATAGCGTGTGCAAACCCTATTGTTGCTGCTGCTTGTAGTTTCTCAAGTGGAAACGACACATCAACTTCTGAGCAAGTATTATCTCTTACTGACCTAAAAGTAAACGAGGAAATTTGTAGAGGAACAATTTTCCCAACTTGGATGGGTCAAGGAATGGATAGAAATGGTAATTTACCACAATCTTTCTCTGACTTTTTATTACAAGTGGTTGCAGGAAAAGCTGCTGCTCAATTAGAAATCGGAATCTGGCAAGGTACTGCTCCATTTGGAACAGGTTTCTTATCTGATGATGGAACGCAAGACGAAACAGGTGCAGATGCGTCTGCTTGTAAAGATTTCACAGAAGTAGATTTTGCTGATGCTTTAGCAGCGTCTGATATATTAACTGATATGGCAAGTGTTTATAATGCTGCTGCATCTGATATTTCAGGAATACTTACTAAGCCTGGTGTTGGTTTCTATATGAACAACAAAACTTATGGATTCTACATTCAAGCATTAGCTAGTGCAGGTTCTAATCAAGGACAAATTTCTGGATTAGGATTTGATGCTAAGTCTGATACGGCTACTTATTTCGGCTACCCCATCTACAGATGCCCAGGAATGTTTAACGACACTATCCTTTTCACTTATCCTGAAAACTTAGTATTCGGAACTAACCTTGCTACTGATTGGACAGAGGCTCGATTGATACCGACTTATGAATATGATGGTTCTGACAACGTAAGAGTTGTAATGAATTTTAGCGTTGGTGTGCAGACGGCTGTTGCGACAGACGGTGTGTACGGTTCAACTGTTTGGACATAATAGATACTTTAACTGGGCAGTTGAAATATACTGCCCTTTTATTAACCTTTAATAAATAAATAATTATGGCTTGTAATATTACAAGAGGACGATTGATAGACTGCAAAGATAGTATAGGTGGCTTAAAAGCTATATATATTGCTAAATCATACAGCAATAATGTGGCTGCTACAGCTACTATAAATACTACCGAAATGACTACCGCAGGTTTTGCTAATTGGTCGTGTTGTGGTGGTACTGTAGAGGTGTTCAAATATGACTTAGTACAGAATTTGTCTAGCTTAACTGTAAACATTAATTCTGACAATGCTAATGGAACTACATTTTTTGAGCAAACATTATCCGTTACTCTACAAAAGATTGACCACGATATGACAAATGAGTTAAGACTTATGGCTTATTCACGTTCACAGATATTTGTTCAAGATTCTATGGATAATGTATTCTTATTAGGTATGGATGGCGGGTGCTATGTAACAGGTGGAACAGTAGTTACGGGAACTGCTAAAGGAGATATGAACGGATATACTATTGAATGGGGTGCAGAAGAAAATAATGCTCTTATTCAGCTCCCTGCAAGTGCTGGTGCTGCTACTGCTAAGTTCCCATTTGATGGGTTAACTGACGAGGCTAATTTGACTATAACTGTAGGAACTTAATCGTTACTCAATTTAGATAAAAGAAGGGGTTTTATTGCCCCTTTTTTTGTACACTAAAAAACAATAATGTTATATTTATATTTATAATAAAACACTATGGCTTGGAAACTTAAAAAAGAATGGGAAGGAAAATCTATTGATACTTTAAATATACCATTAGATGATTTAAATCAAAAACAAATAGCAGGTTTAAATGAAAGCGTTAGAAGTGCTTTATTTATAGAAGATAAACCTAAGAAGAAAAAGAAAGATGATATTATTAAAGGATAAATACAAAAGTACATTTTTACATTCTTTAGAACAAAATCATTTAGAAATACTAAAAGAACAGGAACCTGATTTTTTTAATAAATACTTTGAACAAAAATGATACAACTAGAAAGAGATGATTTATCAACAAAAACAAATCTTAGTTATTTTGATTTGTATGATAAAATGACAAATACTAGCTATCCTGTTTTGGTAAGTATAACAAGTCAATTAACAGGAAAGACTAAATACTACACTCCTGCTACTACTTATACTTACAAAGAAAGATTTGTGTCTATACTTACTTTTGTGAGTGCTACAATTGGCGGAGAAAATTTGACATCTGGCGTCATATTTTTGGGCAGCACAGATTACCCTTTAGGATTTTATGATGTAGCTATATATCAAAATACATCTAGTAGTAATTTAGACCCTACAGGCTTGACACAAGTGTATTCAGGTTTAATGAATTTATCACCTACAAGTGATGCGGAGCCTGTTACATATAGTGAATATACAACTAACGATTCTGACACAGAAAGCGTTTATATAACATTTTAATTATGAATTTAGACTTAATAAAATTATCACATTACAACATACCGCACCTAATAGAAGATTCTAAGAATGATTGGGTAAGCTTTGGAAAAGATAACCTTTACCCTAATTACTTACTAGAATTGTTTTTAGGTAGTGCTATTAATGGTGCGTTGATTAAGTCTATTGGAGCAATGATTTATGGTGAAGGATTAGCAGCTACTAATGCTGATGAAAACACAGATACTAAAGAATCTTATTTACGTTTAACGGAACTATTACATAATTCTGGTGATGATGTATTAAAAGACTTAGCAATGGATTTAAAACTATTTGGCGGCTGTTACGTTAATGTAATATGGTCAAGAGATAGAAGTAAAATAGCTAAAATATTACACATCCCTGCTCAATACATACGTTCAGGTAAAATGATAGATGGAGAAATAGATACTTATTACTATTCTGCTGATTGGTCAAAAGCAAAAAAATCTGAATACAGACCAAGACCTTATGCAGCTTTTAATACAGAAGATAGAACACAAGCAAGTCAAATCTTAATGATTAGAGATAAAAACCCTGCTTTGTTTTATGGCTTTGCTCCTGATTATGTAGCCGCGACAGATTGGATTCAAATGGAATTAGAGATTGCACAATTTCATTTATCTAATATAACGTCTGGAATGACACCTAGTATGCACGTTGGCTTTAGTAATGGCGTACCTACAGAAGAAGAACGCAGAACTATTGAGCGACAACTGAATCAAAAGTTTGCAGGTAGTGGTAATGCGGGAAAGATACTAATTACATTTAATGACGGCAAAGAAACCGCACCTGTTATAGAACCTATCCAAATGAATGATGCACAATCAGCTTGGGTAGAAATGCAAAAAAGTGCAGTTTCAAATATACTCGCGGGACATCGTGTGGTGAGCCCAATCCTTTTTGGAATCAGAACTGACACGGGCGGTGGATTAGGTAATAATGCAGACGAATTACGAGATGCTTATTCATTATTCAACAATACTGTGGTTATTCCATTCCAGAACACTCTTTTAAAAGGCTTAGACAAGATATTTAAAGTAAATGATATAAACCTTGATTTATACTTTAAATCGCTTAAACCTGCTGATTTCATTGATTTAGAAGTTACTAAAACACAATCAGAAGAAGACCAAGAAAAAGAAGGTGTTACAAAAGAGGATATAAATACAGAAGATTTAGTTGAAATGTCTGACGATGATTTAAACTTAATTTTTGACGAATTACATGGTGAACAAATAGATGAAGAAAAGTGGGAAATAGTGGACGAACAAGACGAGGGGGTGATAGAGAATTATGAAGATTGGGCAAATAATTTAATTATAAAAAAAGAAAACTTTGCTGATGAGATAAGAAGTAGAGAAGATTTGCCAAGTCAATTAGATAAATCATATTACAGAGTAAGGTTTAAGTATATTAAAAAGAGCAGAAAACCAAGCAAATCTACTAGAACATTTTGCAAGAATATGATGAGATTAGCCAAAGCAGGTTTTGTATATAGACTAGAAGATATTGATAAAGCAAGTAGAGAAGGTGTGAATAAACAATTAGGACACAAAGGAAAACCCTATGACTTGTTTAGGTTTAAGGGTGGTGTGTATTGCAGACATGCTTGGAAAGTAATTTTATATAGACTTAAAGAAGGCACAGAGTTAAGAGAAGGACAAAGTTTAGATGACTATAAAAAAGTAGATAGTATTCCTAAAAGCTACACACCAAGACCTAGAGGAATAAAAGATGCAGTAATAGCACCTGAAGATATGCCAAATCAAGGACATTATCCAGGCGTAAAATAAAATAAACTATGGCGATACAACACACATTATATATATCAGCAACAAGACTCAAAAAAGATACCGCACTTGGCGGTTCAGTAGATGACAACCTTATTATGCCCTATATACTATTGGCACAGGATATGTATATTCTGCCAATACTAGGAACTGATTTAGATGCTAAACTAAAATCAGACATACAAGGTGGTTCATTATCAGGTGATTACAAAACGCTTGTAGAAGATTATTTACAAAAAGCATTAGTGCAGTTTGCATTTACAGAATTAGCACCATTTATGCGTTTAAGATTTGTTAACAACGCCATAGTAGTTATGGGTGCAACAGACCAATCATCAAGTGCTAGTTATGAGGACATAAAACCATTAATGGATAGAGCAAAAGATGCAGCAGAGTTTTATAGGCAAAGAACAATAGACTACTTATTAGACAAAGGAACAGCGGCTTTTCCTGAATACGCTAGTAATAATGATGCAGGTGAACTATCACCTACCACAAGAAACTACTATGCAGGAATGAATTTAGATATTAACGTATCAAAAAACAATAGATTAAAAAGTTTTTTACAAGGTGCAGATATTACTATATATGGCTGTTAAAGAACATAGAAAATATCCAAGCAGTTTGGAGAACTTTAAAAAGCTAAAAAATTATATTAAAAAATTAAATAAAAATGGCAGGACAAAGATTAACAGACAAAACAGCACTAGCAGAGCAGACGGGTAGTGGTGACTTATTCATGGTTGTTGACGTGTCAGACACTTCGTCGTCAGCACAGGGAACCTCAAAATCTATCGATTCAAAATTTGTTATACAGACAGATAAATTCTCTTTAAACAATACAGAGGTTCAGGCATTAAACACTTCACCAAAAACATTAGTGGGTGCGTTAAGTGGTTATTTTATTACACCATTAACTGTAAGCGTGTTTTGCACTAGAAATGGTAGCAATGAAACATCAAGCAATAATTTGATGTTTGGATTTGATTCTTCTACAGATTCTTCGTATTGGGTTCAAATTAGAGACTGCATGAATAATAAAACATCAGACCTTTCTTATGTAGTAGCAGCATACCCTGCGAGTGGTGGTACTTATGTTGGAAACTCTACTGTTAACAGACCTTTTGAAATGTGGTCTAATGCAGCCTTCAATGGTCCTTGGACTTGTGAGGTTTATGTTACTTACGCTTACACAAAACTTCTGTAATGATTAAATATATATTTCTATTATTACCATTTTTCTGTAGTGGTCAATTTTATAAATATGCCACTATCTATGCAGGGGGAAACTCTAGTGCTATGATGACAGCACAAGAATCATACCAATACATAGACAATCAATTAATAGAAACAACAATAGATGAGGGTGCTAATTATAGATACTTTGTTGGCGTTAAAAAATTATCACGATTTAAGTTTGAAAAAAAACCTAAATTCTACTATGACGGAAACGAAAAGAACGCATCTATACACAGGTCCCCTGTAGACAGATTTGAATACTTATTACAATATGAGCAAATAAAAAACCGAGGGCGTGAGTATCAATCTCACGATATTTGGCTTAGATATGTTGGTGAACATACTATTTCTAAAATACAATTTTCTAATAATGGCTACATAGATTTAAACTACAAAGCAGTAGACTTGCGTTTTAAGCGTGATTTTGGAAAGCTGAGGGCATCCTTAGGCGGTGTAGTTAGGAATCACCCTATATACAACCTAAACCCCTTTAAAAACGATTTTCCTAATGCAGATGATTTTGAGTCTGTAGCTAGTGAATTGGGATATGTTAGTGAATTTTATTTTATAGACAACAATAACAATGGCTTTTTAGATAGGTTAGAGCAATCATTTTACAGGTGGATATTAGATGGGCAAATAATAGCACAGAATACTGCACAGTTTTTACAACATTATGGCACTATTCCTGCACAATACAATATAGAAAAACTAGCAGAATTAGGAAATCAAAACACATTATCAGGCGTTGTAGGCTTATCTTATTACCTACACCTAGACAACTTTTTTGTCTTAGCCTATGGTAATTATTTCTTTATAAATCACAAACTAACCGAATATGGTTCAGATACAAATGACTATGATTACGGTATAATAGCAAATTTAAAAATTACTAAATCATTATCATTATATTCTCAGATAGAATACTTAAATTATTTTAACAGAGAAAATTACACAATTAACTTAGGAATTAACTTTATAATTATATAATATGGATATTTTAAAAAACATTGTAAATAGTAAGAAATTTTGGTATGCCTTTGGTATGTTTATCTTTATAAACTGCTCTAGTGCATTTGGAATTTCAGAAGGTGAAATGGCTAACCTTATTTGGGTTGGTATTGCACTTATAGTTGCTCAAGGAATAGCGGATAGAAAAAATTGTAACAAATGAAAATAAGCGAGAAATCAGAATTTACTTTGGACTTAAAAACTATTGGCATTGTAATTGCTATGGCGGTTTCAGTATCAAGCACCTATTTTACTTTAAAAGCTGACATTGACGAAACTAAAAGAATTTTAGAAAAAGGTAACTGGGTTAGTGCTACTGAATATGAATTGAAAGATGAATTAATACGTACAACAATTATGGGCAACAGTAAAAAACTAGATGCAATAGAAACTAAATTAAATACTATTGATAATCGCTTATATAACTTAAACAAATAGATATGAATCATTTTCCATACATAATGTTAGGTTTATTTTTCTTTTGTATTGGTAGTTGCTTGGGGCAGGTTTCAGTAATTCATTTTAATAGTGAATGGAATAGTGATAATAACTTTGACATTTCTAAATTAAAGGAATGTAGTATTGATAGTGTTGTTATATGTCACAATCCTGAGATGCAAGAAAAGCACCAGATTAAATCTGTGCCTACAATTATTATATTTGACGAAGAACAAGAGGTTGTTAGGTTTCAAGGAAATATAATGATGCAGCTAGAGATTACAAAAAAGGAAATACAAAAAGAAATAGACAAAATTTATTTAGCTAAATTTGAATGAGATTATCAAAAAACTTTACATTAAAAGAACTAATAGCGTCTAACACAGCATTAAGACTTGGAATAGATAATACGCCTTCTAAAGAAGGAATCTGGAAACTGACCTTATTAGCCACTAACCTCTTACAACCAATCAGGAATGAATTAGGTCCTTTAAGAGTGACAAGTGGCTACAGGTCACCAGAACTAAATAAAGCAATCGGTGGTTCTACAAAATCACAACATTGCAAATGTCAAGCAGTAGATTTACAATTTGTCAAGCGTAACAAAATCGACAATATAAAAATCTTTGAAACGCTAATGAGTTTACAATTAGAATTTGACCAATGTATTTT
>VTLG01006873.1_pt1 | contig 20564 bp, 36 predicted proteins | sample 4694571 | NCBI WGS metagenome assembly VTLG01 (sample SAMN12604809, study PRJNA352737) | marine metagenome | biome: ENVO:00000447; feature: ENVO:00000209|ENVO:00000569|ENVO:01000036; material: ENVO:00002151; isolation source: viral sequences binned using virsorter ... | reverse complement strand
AGTCATGACATCGTCAGGATTTAAAAAACTACAATCTATTTTTAATATAATGTTTCTTAACTCTTCATAGCTTTGCTCTTCAAGCTTTAATAAATTCTTGTAAAATTCAACTTCATCTACTTCTCTTAATTTTTCTTCGTGTTTCATTTTCTACCTTTAAATATTCCTTTCTGCCTATTATTTCATTTTTATAGAATCCCCTTAATTGTACAAAAATATCTTCTTCGGATAAGCCTTGATGTTCAAAGGCTTTATGTTGCATACTAAATTTAATAGCATCTGAATATATATATTTGATTCTATTATTAATATTTTCGATTTCTTTTTCATATTTTTTTACAGTTCTTATACATTTTTCAAGGGCACGTGTTTCTTTTGCTAATTTATCTATCATCTCATCTATCAATTGTTGCTGAAGCACTTGTATCTCTTTAAACCCATTAACCATTTTTACTTCCTATTTTTTATCATGTGTATTGTTACTATCATTCCTGTAAACCATCCTAATATAAATGCAGTAAATATTTGTATAAAATTTGGTTCTACCATGATTTAAGTACTCCAGCCACCACTAATATCACTATTGCAATACCTAGAGAACCAAAAGCAAATAAAATACCTTTAGATAATAAAAGCTGCATAATATCATTAGTACTCTCTTCAACATTAGATACAGCTCTACTAAAGCTCTCGTTCTCGTGGTATTCCAGCTGATCTACACTTACCTCATCACCATAAATATTTTCAGATCTAAATTCTAATGGAGCTGGATCATTTTCTCTGACAATAAAACAGCCTTGAATTTTTATTATTTTTGGCCTAATAAACCCATAAAATTTACTTGGTAGAAACTCAGTAAATGCTGAATTTTTACTTATAAAACCCTCTTTATCTATATTTATAATTGATTTTTCTACAGGAGCCTTTGTTATTTGGATAGATCTATCAGTATTAAACTTAATAACTCTTACTAACCTTTGATTATTATTTGAAAATATCATTATTGTAATCCTCCATTATTTCCCTGATTATCTCCCCCTTGATTACCACCACCAAACATAGATCTAAAACCGCCCCTTATTGATCTAGCAGCATTAGTAAATACATCTACCATATTTGTACTATATCTACCCTCGACAGAGTTGGACATCTGCAATTTATTTAAAACCATCCGCCCAATTTGAGTTTTAAAGTGAGCATATAATCCCCAAGTTTTTTCATCTAGCGGCTCTCTTCTCAATGATTGTCTTTCAAACTCTTTACCCATGCCTAATTGCATACCATAAGCCTCATTCTGAGTAACGTAACCAGAAAACATATTATCTGAAATACTATTAGTTGATTTGATCGTATCTCCCATTTGTTTGGCTGTATCCATGCCTTGACCACTAATTTCTATAGGATTCTGGAGCCTTTGGACTGTGCTAGGTGTTTCATAAGCTGAACCTAAGCCTGTTGGCTGCTGCTCTTCAAATAATTCATTTACCATTATTTATCTCCATTATCTAAATTTGCTATCCTGTTATTTATTATTTTTAATTCGTCTTTTATTTCACCTAAATTTTTTATAAGGTGAAAAAATTTATCCTCATTAGCTATTTGTTTTGTTAATTTGTATAAATCATCATCCATTATTTATTTCTCCATTTTTCTATTAAAAGTATTGATCCTGCAAGTAACAAAATAGCTATAGCTTTTTTGAATACTTTTTTTTCTGAATTTTCAGTATAAAATTTTGTCATTTTTTTTATCAGGCTTATTTGTCTAAGCTTTTATGTTTTCTTTTTATTGTTCTTAATTTAATCTCGCAGCTCCAACAAAAACCTAACCAATTAATATTTTTATTTAATGCCACACTTTTTTCACACATTTTACAAAGAACTACTATTGTCATCTTTAAAGGCTCCATTTTCATCAAAATATTTTAATCTATTTTCAATTTCTTTTACAGTATGAGCAATTTTAGTGCTTATAAATTTTTCCGCATGAAGTTTAAAGGCTCTATGTTTCAAATAATCTTCAATATCTAAATCGCCTGTAGTTTTAAATTCTCTCTCTATTTCATCCAAAACTTCTTTAATAAGCTCTTCACGAGTAGAGAATATATAATGGAATAAAGATATAGACATTCTAAGAAATTTAGCCCTATCTTCATCATCATCATAATCAAAACCAAAAGTTTCTACACAAGATCTAACCTGAGTTACAATATCCTCTAATTGTTCATCTACATAATGTTCAACTCTCATTTATTTCCTCCTAAATAATTTACTTTTATTTCCAACTCATTCAATCTATCTTCTAGCAAAATTAAATCAGTTACTCCATGATTTTTTTTATTTTTTATTGTGAGAATCTCATAAAATAATTTGCCTATTTTTTTTTCCATATGAGCTATTTTTTTTTCAGTTTCTTTATCTTCCATTTTTAGAATTTACCTATTTAGAATAGGACTATTTTTTTTTATACTTTTTAGAATTAATTTTTTCTTTTTTCTTTTATTATTTTCTTTTTTAGATATACCCTTTAGGGTATATCTAGCAACTCGCCTCCACCTTTGTAATTCTGGTTCCCTCTATAACCCTCAGTTTTTCTCTTGGCCTTATCTTTAGCGCCTTTTTTTCTCCCTACAGCCTTACCCTCAGCTCTAGCCTTATTGTTAGCAGCTATTATTCTCTCAGATCTTCTCTTAGCCTCTTGCTTGGCCACCCAACCAGCAATCCCTATAAACATATCTCTATTCATTGGATCAGTTTGCTTCTCTAACCATGATTCTTGGTAACTAACTATCTTTACACCATAATCATTAAACTCTCTTACTACAGATAATGTTTTCTCCATACCTAACCTAGATAGTCTGTCTAATGCCCAGATAATTAATATATTGAATAATCCACGTCTAGCATCTTCTTTTAATTCTTGTAGGTATTTAGTAGATTTATGATGATAGGCAGATACATTAGATCTATAAGTTTTAACTAACTCATAACCTCTAGTATTTATAATGTTATTTAAGTCTAATAATTGGTTTTCAGTATCTTGATTAGTGGTAGATACTCTAACAAAAATAGCAGCTCTAATAGGTTTCAAAATTGTTTACTCCCTTTTAAGTTAAGACTACTTAATCTATATATATATATATTTAATTCTTTTAAATTAACTTTTAAGAAGAATCTTAAAAAAAGAAATAATTTATCCATAAAATATAAATATCTATATATATATATATATATAGGTAAGTTACCTCTTACAGCTAAATCAAATTGGAAAAAAAGTGGCATCTAATTTTTACCCATAACAGTATTGAATTTTAGTACCTGATTTAGATCCGCACCTGTATACCATCTTCTAGCTCTATCACTATCAGTAAAGGTTACATAAGGTACCTTATTATTTTTTAATAAATTTAATATTGTAAAATATGAAGATCCTGTAAATCTATCCATTACATCTTTAGCTTTATAATATTTATCTGGTTCAAATACACCTATATTTTTATTCATTACTACTCCTAACTATTTTTTTATAGCAGCTGGAGAATTGCTAATTACAAGGAAACGAAAAAAAAACCAGCTGCTATTTTTCTGATGTCTACTTAAGCCAAAATTAACATCATTAAAAATATCTATAACACATTTAATTTAAGTTGTGTTAATTATTACCCCTGAAATATCCCAACATTAAATAGAATATATTTACATCATTTTGTTGTAATTAGTATAAGGAACTGTTACTGTATATATATTGCTATAAATTACTTTAGTAAAAAAAACTTTAGGAGGTATAAATGGATAAATCAATTTTAGACACAATTATAATTGTGTTAATGGTTTTGGGGATGGTTTACTTAATAAGTGTTATAACTTATTCAACATATAAAAACTTAGGAGAAAAAAAATGAGTAAAAGAAAATATTATGATTCATATGATTTTGAAAAAATGGAGGTAAATAATTCTGAAATTAAAGCAGATGATTTTTCAATTGCAGAAATTATTAATAATTGTGTTAACTGTGAAAATTTGAATAATACAATCGTACTTAAACATTATGATCATCATACAAAAAAAGTGTGGTCATATTGTGAAGCCTGTGAAAATGGAGGAGCTTACGATATTGGCAAGGATATGGAATACCAGCAATGGTTACAATTTATGGGATTACCCAAATTAAATAGTTAAAAAAATAGGAGAAAAAAATGAATTTAGAAACAGCTAAAAATTTTGATGATTGGAAAACTTGGATAGTAGAGGCCACAGGTGAAATGGATAACTATCCAGATTTTGTTAAATATAGAGAGCCTTATTTATATGTATGTTGGAATGTAAGTAATGATGGTGTTATTGAGGATGATGTTGAGTATTATGATGTTAGAAATATAGCTGGAGAAATTGAGGATTTTGTAACAGATATTAGAACAATTACAAAACTTGAATCTATCCTAGAATCTAATCATCCATTTGAAAAACATACAATTTATATTGATGAAGAGGAGGCAAAATAATGAACATGGATTATAAAAACATAATAGCTACTAGATTAAAATCATTAAGAGTAGCTGGTAAGTATACACAAAATGAGTTGGCTAGAATCCTTGATACTAGCCAACAAAATATTCAACTGTGGGAATCGCAAAAAAGAACACCTACTATAGAAATTTTAGTTGCCTATTGCACTTATTTTAATATTAAGCCATCTAGCTTAATTGATATTCTTTTACCACAAAATATAGGTGAAATATCAATAGAAAACATTGTTGATAATTTTAAGGCTGAGTTATTAAGTGTTTTGCCTGACAGACTACCTATTTATTCTCAAAGAGTATTTGGGAATCCAAAATATCCAACTCAACAACCTCACGATTATATCTATTGGAGTAAAAAAAGAGTAAATGGCAGAAGATTGTACCTTATACAAGTTCAAACCCCTAATATGTACCCAGATATAAAAACTAATGACAGAATAATAGTTGATCCAGATTTACCTATATCTAATGGAGCTGCTGTAATAATCAATAAAGAAAAAAGAGTTAATTTTGATAATCAATTAGGAGCCTCTATAGTAAGAGTTACACAATCAGCTGATGGGAAATTTTATTATAACAATAATTTTAGACCTAAAAATTTAGAACTAAAAGATTATATGTATCAGGGTATGGTTATACAAGTTATAACAGCTGTACAAGTTGAGGGATTATACCCAAGTTATGAGCAAATAGAGGAGAGGCATAAAGAGGATTGGTACAAAAAAGGGGTGAAAAAATGAGAGTAGAGAAGAAAAAATATAAAAATTCAATATCTGGTGTAGCAGCTGGAGATTATATTGAGGGTTCAATATTTAAACTTAAAAAAGATAAATATAAATCTCAAATTAAAATAGGTGCAAAATACATATCTAAAGTTTCAAAAACATATGATTTAGCCATAGAAAAATTATTACAGCTGAATAAAAAAACAAATGCTAATGACCATGTAATTGAAAAAACAGTATTTTTCTCAGATCTTATAGATAGATATTTTGAGTATAGAAAAATAATGCACAAAAATATAATAGATGAATATTCATTAAAAAATAGAATAAAAAATATGTCATCTCTTAGAGAAGAATTTTCTATGCTAAGAGTATCAAAACTTAATGAGATTACTATTTCTGAAATACATGATTTTATAGCTAATGAAAAAACTAATGATAAATATCATGCTCAGAGTACTATAGATAGAAAATTTCAATTATTATATAAAGCCTTTGAGTTTGCTCACGAGAATAAATTAATTGATAATGCCACTTATGACATTATTTTAAAAACTAAAAAATTAACAAAATACATTAAATCTAAAAAAGAGAAAAAAGAATTTACCTATTATTCTCCAGAAGATATGATATTTATTCAAGATATGCTGGAGGAACGTGAATATAGTAATGTATCTTTAGTGGCTATGCTGCAATATCATCAAGGTATGAGGGCATCTGAGGTACTCGGATTACCTTTTAAGAATATTGACCTCTTAAATGGCATTATCAAAGTAAGACAAGTTGCAACAGTTTATGGAATTAAAAGTGTACCTAAATCTGATGCTGGAAATAGAGATTTAATAATTGCTGAATTTCTAAAGCCTGTAATAAAAAATTACATAAATAATAATATGGATATTTTTGAACCAGATAAATTAGTATTTCCAAGAAAAAAAATGTTAAAAACTATTTCAAGATCTAATACTCAAAAAGAATATTTTTCAAGTGAAGAAATTGGATCTATTTTTAGGAGAGTTTTTAAAGATGTTGAATTACCTATAAGAAAAGATGGTACTAAAGCCAAGACTAATAGCATAGAATCTCATAACTTTAGAAGATCCTTTGGAACTAATGCTGCAAATAATGGTGTTCCTCCTCAGGTTTTATGTAGTGTTATGGGACACACAGATTTTAATATGACTTATCAACATTATTATTTAGATAATGAAGAAAATACTAGAGCTGCAATGAATGAATTTTACGAAAAAATGTTCAAAAAAATTAGCTAAAACTATAACTAAGTAGTTGTTACTTTACTACTTTTTTACTACTTTTTATTTTTTTAGGGTAAAAAATCTTTAGTTGGATTTGAGTATAAAATTTAAGACACTATTTAGGAACCTTGTGGGGGTACCAAACTTTGAACTAGGTTTATACTCAAAATCAATAATTATAAATAGCTTTTACTCTAACTTACTAGATATTACTTTACTACTTTTTTACTACTTTTTTACTACTTTAAATTCTTATGAAAAAATAGAGCCTTGTAATTTATAAAAAATTGTTACAAATATTACAGCTAGTGATATCCAAATTTCTAATGTTTCTGATGTATCCATTTTTATCTCCTAAATTTAAAATTAAACTTTTTCAAAATATTTTTTTTAGTTTTTCTTATAGTTACTATTTCTGGTGATGTTACTTTTAATAATAATCCACCTATAACAACCTTACGAGTTTTTGGTAACTTAGACTGTTTTTCAATAATTTTAATTGTTTCAGCTGGAGTATTCCCTTTATTTATCCCTCCACTTTGCAGCTTATTAAATATTTTTTTCTTATTTGTATTTAGATTATAAGTAATAAAATTATTACCCTCTTTCCATTGAACCTTTTTAGGATAATTAAATATTTTTCTATTTCTTTTAGAATCATCCATGTTAGATGATGATGTTGCTGGGATCCAAGATTTACCCTGTGTAACTTTAGCTGGTGTTTTAGTACCTACAGCTGTTAAAGTTGTAGATGGAGCCATAATACCTACAGCATTTTTAGTGGCTATTTTAGGCGGTGCCTTAACTTTAGCTGGTGCTTTAACTTTAGCTGGTGCTTTAACTTTAGGTTTTACTTTAGGCGGAGCTTTTGGTATCGCTGGAGCCTTAGGCGGAGCCTTTGGTATTGGAGGTGCCTTTGGTATTGGCGGAGCTTTTGGAATAGCTGGTGCCTTTGGTTTAGCTGGTGCCTTTGTACCTATTCTTATATCTGGTGCAACAATCGGAGGTGCTGGTGCATCTATCGGAGGTGCTGTTATTGGAGTAGTAGGTATTCTAAATGGCTTTACCTTAGGAGGAGCTTTTTTAGGCTGTACTTTAGGAGGAGCTTTTTTAGGTTTAGGCTTTACCTTAGGCGGAGCTTTTTTTGGTTTAGGCTTTACCTTAGGCGGAGCTTTTTTTGGCTTAGGCTTTACTTTAGGAGGAGCTTCAGGTTTAGCTGGTGCTTTTTTACCCTCTTCAGTTTTAGGTTTAGGCTTGGGTTTGGCTGGAGGTGTTTTTGTGCCTTTATCCCCCTCTACTTTAGGAGCTTTAGGCTTAGGCTTTGGTTTTATTTTTGTATCAGGTTTTATTAAAGTTGCAGTACCGCCACCACCCCCTCCTGAACCTTTAATATCAGGAGGCTTATTATCACCTCCTGAATCTTTAGGAGGTTTTGGAGGCTTTGGTTTACTAGCTTTCAAAATATCTTCAAAAGTATCTAAACTATTTTTAAGAGCATTTTTGTTAAAATTTTGTGTTAATCCAGCTGAAGTCATTAAAGGATATTGAGTTGTACTATAAGAAACCGCCCCATTAGAGTTAATTGTTACTTTTACTCTAGTAGGATTATTTGTTTTAGGATCTATAATTACATCATCAAATATTTTTCCAGCTCTTTTACCACCTTGTAAAACCTTAGCATTTAAAAAAATATCATCTATGTTAGCTTTTTTTATACCAAAAGCAGCTAGGCCTTTGATCCAGCTCAAATTATTCATTTCTACAACTTGTAAATCTTCTATAGACTCAGGCCTTAAATGTTGAACATATTGAGGTTTTTTATCAGTAGCTTTATAGTAAAGCCAATATAATGGAGCATCTTTTAATAAAGATCTTTCATAATCTTTTTTATATTGCTCTCCTAAAGTTTCTGCATACTCTTCACTCGTAAGCTCAGTAACTATAAATCTTTCACCTTTGTTTAATCCATCAGTAGCAATATATTCAGTTGTTCTAAATCCACTAGGTAAATCTGAGTTAGCTCCTGTTTTAGTTATTGCAATATTTACATTAGGATCATCCATCCAATTAGGCTTATCAGCCTCAGGCCTATCTAATACCTTTTCTAAATCTGGTGAAGATCCTTTGGCCATAGTTTTATATGTTCTACTAGGATCATCAGTTGTAGCTGTATCTGGTGAACCTCCAGCAAATATAGGCTTATCTTTATATTCTTTACCCTCTTCTATTTCACTCTCTCCTAATATCTGAGCAGCTATAGATTTATTTCTATTCCTATCAAGTGATTTTTTTCTCTGCTGTTCTTTAATAAATTCATCTTGTAGATCTGATTCTCTCTCTCCTAATATTTGTTCTGAAATTGATACATTACGTTCTCTGTCCGCATCTTTTCTTTTATCTCTTTCTTTTTGTAATTCCTGAATAAAATCTTTAGGAGGTATAAATAAAAATCTCCCATCTTCAGTTTTTATCTCAGCTCCTATTTCAGCCTGTTTTGTATCAGCTGAAACTGTAGGCTGAGGCTGTATAGTATTTTCTGGAACTTGTTTTATTGCATCCTCTTCTAATGATGTTCTCTCTTTAATCCATGCCTTAAGAGTTTCTGGTTTATCATCTTTTATAACCTCATAATGAACATATCTCCCCTCAGGTGTATCAATATCTAATTTTAAAACATTATTAGTTGATAATTCTGAGGCTTTTTTTTGGTCATTAAAATCTTTTATTTGCTGCAATGTAACATTTTTATCAAATACTTTAGGATCTGGTGCCTTAACTTTTTTCTGAACCTCACCCTTAATGGTTACATTGGATGAAAAATCATTATTAAATTTTTGTGTTCCTAATATTTGCTCTTCAGCCATTTTTACCTATTTTCCTATCTTTTTACAACTTTTAATGTTTTAGCTATAAAATAGAGGCCATATAAGAGGCCTCCATAAGCTAAAGGGGTACCAATATACCTTTTTTTGAATGAACCATGCTCTAACAATTCATAATTTCTACTTATTGCCATTTTTACTCTTTTCTCTATGTATGCTTTTTTGAATAGCTTTATAAAACTCTTTTTTTAAAGCATCTGTATTTTTCCACGATTTATTATTTAATTTCATTAGTTAAATTCTATTAATGACCAATTAATCTCATTCCAAACTTGATTAGAATTATTCCACATACCAAGCCTAAACCCAACCACATTTTCAAAATCATGATTTGTGAAATTTGTACAACTTCCTGCAACTGCAAAAGTGTTTTTAGGTTCAGAATTTCCCGTATCTACATCACTAAAACCTCCCCCACCTGTAAATGTTATGCCAGTTCCTTTAGTACCACTATACAAAGAGCCAAAATTTATTTCGTATTGGTCAAAATAAAGATAATCAAAAGCCGAATAACTAGAGGCAGGCATGTGTCCTGCACCTAACACACAAAATGAATCACTCCAATAATTAGGGGAATTACTACTGTTATATTGACATGGTTGGTGGCTATTACTTCGGTAATAACTACCACTACAGGTATCTGTTTGCTTATCCCAAGTATGATTCCAACGCATATCTGCTACACCATAAGCCCCATTTACGTAATCATCACAACCCCTACCAATATTATTATTTTGGTCGCCGTAAATTATTTGAAACCAAATATTAGGCGCGCCACCATTAGCGATAGCTTGATTGTATCGGATATTGTCCCAATTTAATCTAAAAGTATATCTTTTGTTAGGGTCTAAAACTGGGCTAGTATTTGGCAAAGTTCCATTATAAAAACAAGCATTAGTATTACTATTTCCAAAATCAATAATTGCGCCACTTCCAATAATTGCACCTACACCACCACTACTAGGAGTAAAATATTCTAAAGCAGTACCTCCTGAATTTACTCTAATTTCTTGTAATGCTGTACCTCCTGATGTACTAATATCTGTGGTAATATCAAGATCACTAGCTGAGGTATTACCATTAGCATCTGTTTTCATAGGTGTATCAGCTGTTAAAGTTACATCTGTTAAATTTCCAGCAGCATCACTAACAATAGGTTTATTTGCTCCAAAACTTAGAGGCAATAAATTAGTAGTTGTTAATGCTCCTGTACCATCAGTAATAACAAATTTATCAGCTGTTAAAGTTGGAACTCCTGTTATTGATGTAAAGGTCAAAGCTGTTGCTCCTGAGTTTACTCCTAATACCTGATTTGCTAATCCTGTACCTATAGTTAAATCAGTTTCAGGATCTAAATCAGTTGCAGTTAAATTTCCAGATCCATCAGTTTTTAAAGGACTGTCTATAGTCAATGAGAGAGGGTAAACAGTTGTAGTTGTTGGCTCTCCAGATACATCAGTAGCCATAACCTTTAGTCCAGCTAAGGCACCTGTTTCTAAAGCTAAAGTACCTGTTTGATCTGGTAAAGTTAGCTCTATATCACCAGCTAATAAAGGATCTACCTTTAATAAAGCTGAATGAGATGTATTACCCTTAAGACTAATATTCCCACTAAATTCATTATCTCCGCCCACAGCACAAGTAGATTGAGCCGATAGACATGGGGTATTTGTAGCAGTTGCGACAAAACCAATGGCCATTATAGATATGAATAAAGCTAAGGTACCAGAGTTAATAGGTAATCTCATGTTCTGTAAGTCTTTTAATTTATTTTTTATAGTTGTCATTATTTACCTCCTTTTTAAAAAACTTGTTTACAAATAGATAACCCTAGAACTATGCCAACTGACAAAGTAGCCAATAGACAAAAGATTCCAGCATAAAATTCTTTATTTCTCAAAAAATGTTCTTTGTGTATGTTATTTTCTTCCATATATCTCCTTATGATCTTTCATACCAATTTTGTACCGAATATAAACTTAGGATTAGAATGAAATAAATTACAATAAATTCAGTCATAATTAAACCAGATATGGATCCTAGAACCAATGGTAAACTCGCACCAAACATTGATACAGGTATAGAGCTGAATAACCAAAATAGGCCTAGAGCAAATACCATACCAAAGGCTGAGAGCCACATTGAGTACCAAAGATCATTTGGTAATCCTAAATTACTTGGAGGGGCCAAAAATGATAAACCTATCATATTGTTATTTTGTTCTGATAATTGATTAGGGGTACTATTCCCAAACCAATTTCCAGCAATATCTCTAGTTTGTTGATTAAATATTGTAGATCCGCTAGAAGATGATGGAGTTATATTACTAGCACTAGCTGATAAACCCACTTGGGATCTATCAAAAAAATAAGCTGCATTATGAATATCTGGGGAACCTGATATATCATTTACTGTACCTGAATATAGAGGATCTACCGCTGAGGTTTGAGTTATATCTAATGGATTGAATCCATAATATGCAGCTAAAGAATTATTAGAATCATAATCAATAACTCTTATAATTGAATTATCTAAATAGTTTGAGAATGTAGTTTCATAATTAGCCCCTATATATAGATCTTCAGTATTACTTGTAAAATTTGCAGCTGTAAAAACATAAACACCATTAACTGTTAGGTTCATAAATCCTGTTGCATACTCAAACTTTATATAATCACTTTTTGTATTACAGGTACTAGATGTATTAGGTAAAGAACATGGCTCAAAAACCGCTGATTGTAATATTGAATTATTGACTGTGGCTTTTACTACACCCAAATTTCCATAATCAAGATATTCAATTTTAAAGCCTGTATGTAAAGCTGGATTAGGATCTGACTCATCATATTTTTCTATAATAGTATGAGTAGTAACAGGACTTGTAAAAGATGTAGTAACTGTATCTTCTATTTGTATCTCATAACTAAAATTATTAGTGTTAAAATCATTATGGTTATCTACTTTAAGATAATCTCCTCCAACATCTTCACCAGCAAAAAAGATACCTTGATTTCTTTGAATATTATTTGCTCCTAGTAATACTGATAGCTGATTATCACCTGTAAATAAATTAGGCATTACATACCATTGATTAGCTTGGGTACTGTTTATATCTTGTATCAAAACTTGATATTCATCTACTAAAGAGGCCTGATAGGGAAATATTGACCATCCAAAATCATCTATATAATCAGTACTTATCCAACTAGCTATATCTGTGTTAGGTAACAGTATAGGGTAATTAGATAAATTGCCTCTATAATTTACACTTAATGGATCTGTTTCATTAGTTACATTTAGGCTATATCTATAACAATAATCTGAAATACTAGCTGCATAAAGTTGGCAGCCTATTGGCTGAGAAAAATAATAAGTAAATGCAAACATAAATAATATTGCAGCAATAAATATTTTATTTACTTTTTTAGGATATTCTCTTTGTTTTAGTGAAAAATAAAATTTCATTAGAATCCTCTTATAAAACTTGTTAATGCCCCAAATGTCGATCCAGCGGCATTTAAAAATCTTGCAAATAATTCGCTTGATTTAAACATTAAAATAAATATGGCTGGTAATCCCATTATTAGTAATAAATATCTAACCATTACAAAAGGCATTGGAGCATCTTTTTCAACTGTTAAATCTTGATTGATATAACATTGGTTCGTACCTTTTGTTCTTTGTGAACCATCTAGGTTCCATCCAGCTGCATCATCATACCCAGAAATAAGACTAAATGAAGAATCTACCGATTTTCTACACTCACTCCACCAAGTATAGTTTAGAGTTAGAATCTTAAAAAGAACCTTAGCAAACCCAAACATTGTTGAGCTGCTATCTTTTAGAAATGTAAATCCAGCTTTAAATATATTTTCTCTATCAGTATTACCTGTATATGCACCTGTACCTACAGCTTTTATATTATCTGTCTGCACATTGTACATTTGATTTATTAGCAGCTTATTATTGTCAGTTGATGTAGTTGAATAGGTATTGTCAGCAATACTACCTAAAATAGCAATTACAAGATAAGGAATAAAAAGTGTAGCCATCAGTTTACCAGACATTATTCAGGCGACCTCCTAATCCAATACCATGATCCAAATACAATTCCTAAACTGATTAATGTAAATAAGAATCCTATCGATAGTCCTCCAATGAATATAGAGGGCAGCATCATTGTAACTGTACCTAATAATGAGAAAAAGGCATTGCCTGTAGCTATAATAATCCCAGCCCCCACAATTATACCTAGAGCTGTAAAAATAAGAGTAGCTGTTAATCCACCTGAACTAAATCCTAAGTACTCTCCAGATATAATTGATAAACTTTCACCAGCTCCACTATTATCAATTTCAGTATTTATTCTATTTTGAAATTCTATTTTTGATCCTACATTGTTAAAATTTCTATTAGGATCTACAGCACCTAACTCAAATACACTCTCTCCATTAGAATTAATTGCTATAACACCCACCCCCTGTAAAGCCTCTTCCATATATTTTTGGCCTATTGGGGTAATAAGTCCAGCTGAAGAAACTAAAGTATTTAAAGGTAATCCAAGATCATTTTCTAAGTTATATAATATTCCAGAACTACCTGAAATTTGTTCAGCTAAAGCCTGAGAGCCACCTGATATATTTTGAACATTCGCACATTGTACATTAGGATTATTATTTCCACCTGTAAATCTATCTTGATTATATTTTAGGCATACATTAGCTGGTATTTTATTGGGATTAAACCCAAAACTAGAAGAGGCTGGGGCTTCAGAATACATACCCATTATTCCTTTATGTATTCTGGGTACTTTAGTATTTTGGATATGTACTTGGCCTGTACTGTCAGTAAATTCAGCAAATACAAAACCCTCTTTTAAAGAAAATGGAAAATCTGGATTAGGAGGATCTAGTTCACATCCTGAATCATTCACTAGATATTCTGGTGATTTACACCAATATTGATTTGGTGAGGTTCCTATACTTAATTCATACCTAAAGAGTACAAAGAAATCATCAGCACCACTAGAGGCTATATTATTGAACCCTAAGGCCTCTTTTATCTGCATTGGAGCAGCAACAAGAGGAGTAGGGATAGGTGTAGCAGTAGGAGTAGGAGTAGGTGTTTGAGCATGAATCAAACTACCACCAGAGCCATCTAAATACAGAACTGATACTAAAAGTAATAATAAAAAGGATAAAGATTTTTTTTTTAGCAATAAAAATATCATCTAATAACAGTCCTCATTGCTCGTAAAATACCGAATAAAAAGAATGTACCAGCTAAGGCATAAATAACCATAATTAATAATGGTTCAGTATTGGTATTAGCATTAGCTTGGATATCTCCACTTAATATAAGTACACATACACCAGCTAAAATTAAAAATGGGAAACTCATTTTATCTCCTAAACTTTGAGGCAAAGCCTTTTAGTTTGTTAAATGATGGAGGAGCTTTTTTCTTTTTTCTAAATTCAGATAATCCTGATATTGCTTTTTGGTGAGTTTCTTCAGCTTTTAGCAGCTTGGCCTCTTTTTTTAATTTAGCTAACTCTCTTTTTTCTTCATTCATTCTCTTACGTTCAGCTATTTCAGATTTAAGCCTATTGATATCTTCTCTAGCTCTATCACTTTTAAACTTAGCTAATCTTTTTTTAACATTGATATTTTTCAGCCTTGATTCAGCTTTAAGTACGTTTTGTTGAACCTTATTAGATCTACCCTCTAAAGCATCAAAAAAAGATGAAATACTATCAGTTTTTCTGGTAGATTTCCTAGTTGTTTTTCTTATAGGTTTTCTTCTTGTATATTTTCTTTTTGTTCCAGCTTTTTTTCTAGCCTTAGTTACCATTTTTATCTCCCAAATTGTTTATAAAATTTTTTTACTGTTTTGTTTCTATAAGGCCTTAATAATGCTTTAGTCATTTTATCCCTCTCATAGAATTTTTTTATAGCTGGAGGTAAATTGTCTCTTACGTATTCTCCATTTTTTCTTTTAGCGGCCATATCTATTTCCTAAATTTTTTACTATATTTTGGTTTATTTATTTTTAGTTTTTTGTCTTTTACTCTTACATCTTTTAGTAGGTTTTTAGTAAGTTTCTTACCATCTACCTCCTCAATAAGTTTCCCTGAGGTTCTACCTAATGAGGCAATTTCTATTGCATCTTTTTTCTTAACATTGCCTTTAGGTGAATAAATTTGTGTTTCTATTCTAGTTTTTCCATCTTTAGTTTGATATTCAAAAAAAGTATCTACTAGCTCTCCTCTTTTTTTATGTTTTCTTAGAGAGGATAAAAATGTACTTGGAAATGCTTTTTCAGTAACCTTAATAGCTCTTTTACCCTTATTAGATTTAAGAACTTTTTTCACAGAATCTTTAATATCTTTTTTTGTTATACCTGTTTTATTAGTAAATTTATTTAATTTTTCTTTAATTACTTTTTTAACTTGTGCTTTAGAGGTTTTATTATCGATTCCATACTGAATGTCATAACTTATTAAATCTTTAAAGGTTTTAAAATCATCTTTATCAATAGCATATTGATCCGATTTTTTTGGTAAAAAGTAATCTTTATTATCGAGCTTTATTTTTTCGGTAGATTTTTTAAGTATTAGTTTGTCATATAATTTTTTATCTTCATTTGATTTAGTATCTATATCAAGTTTTTTTACTTTAGCTGGTTTAGGTAATTTAGCTGAATGATGATGATAACCAGCTGGATAATAAGTAGGATCACCACTTGTACGAGTATTAGTTTCAGTATCAGTCATTGATTCTTCTAAATCGCCATCATCACCCTTAATATCTGGTGGAGCTTTATGTACACCTTTACGATCTTTATCTCTCTCTCTGAGCATATGTATAAATTCGTGAACAGCTGTATCTTCATCAATAGGAAATTTACCAGACTTAGTCCAAGAATTTTCTCTATCTTTTCTTTTTACTAAATCACTCTTTTTAGTATTTTTATTTGGTTTAACTTGGTATAAAAAATTTGGATCTATTGTTAGTACATCTTTTTCAACACCAAATTTTTCTGCATTTCTATATGATCCAGCAACAGATTTACTACGTGTATCACCTAATTTAACTATTGCTCTATTTAGTAATCTTTGCTCTCTCTGTGTAAAGTTTTTAGCTATAATTTTTCTAAATGTTGCTACATCCTCAGGACTACCAGAAATTACAGCCTTTAAAACACTTTTAGCCTCAGGCCTAAATTTAGAATCACTTGTATCTATTAAATCTGCATCATATAGATTAGGCCTCCTAACCCATGAATACAAATTAGATAATTTATCATAATCAATATCATTATTCCATGCTTTTTTTGGATATTGTGTGTTACCTTTTTTATCTTGATTTTTATCTGGTTCAGTATTTACCTCTGCATCTTGTGACCAGTCTACAAATATATTTCTGGCTTTACTTTTTTTATGTTTACCAACACCTACACTTGTATCTATAAATCTGGCTAGTAAGTCATCTTCCCTTATTGAACCTTTATTATTACTTGCTTTTATTGAAATCCAGCCCTGAGTATTATTTAACTTAGGTAGTGGCTTTATATTAGAATAACCTTGTTTTTTAATTTCATTTTTCTTATGCTCTAAATCTTTATTAATATTTTTTATAAAATCATCTACAGCAAATTGATCAGTCTTTTTATTCCTAAAATCTTCAGTTAAATATTCTACTCTATCACTTGTAATATCTGGCCTATTAGTAATTTTTTCTTCACTAGGGATTAAAATTCTATTTTTCCAATATCCCTTGTATGATTTCGTAAGTTTCTTATCAAATGGCTGATCTATAAATATTGCTGTTTTGTCTGAATGTTTGATAGGAATAAGAGTAAAACCCATACCAGACAATGTATTTTTACCCTCAAATTTAAATAAGCCTTTTACTTTTAGTGGATGTTTTTTCTTTATTCTGTTTTCTTCACCCAATGGTTTAGATTTTTTAGCCATATCTATTTCCTAAATGTTTGTTTTTTTCTCTTATATTTAGATCTTTTTAATTTACCCTGTAGCAGCTTGATTCTTCTATTAATCATTTTGTTACCAATAAGAGCAATTTTTTTTCCATCTTTTTGGATATCTCTTAATTCTTTTAATTGTTTTTTATATATTTCTTCAGGCATTTTATTTGTTTGATTTTTGTTTGATTTTTGTTTAGAGGATCCAGAAATTTCCAGATCCTCTAAGGTGTTTACTTATCTACTAAGATCTTGATCTAGCAGCCACTATACCAATTAATCCCGCAAGTCCCACACCGCCAATTACTGAAACCAATGGGAGCAATTTCACGATTGCCTCCACGTCAGAATAACCAGCAGTATTAGCCGCAGTTGCAGCAGTTACAGTAGAACTTAAAATCGTAGGCAAAATTGCTAAAAATGCAACTAATACTACGACAGCCATTATAATTCCTGTTATTTTTGAAACAGCCATTTTATATCCTTTTAGGTTTATCTACTCCTAATAGCTCCAACAATAATAAAAAATGTTACCCCTATACCTGAAACAGCAGCTATAAGAGGCATTATGTCTAAAATTGCAGCGGCACCTGTATCACCATCTAATGTGGCCTGTGCGGAGGCACCTGTAGTAGCTGTTAATAATATTGGCATGATTAATAAAAATCCTACTAATAGAATTATCATTACTATTGCAGCACCGAGTTTACTAGCAGTCATAAAACCTTAAAAACTAAAACTTAAATATTTTTTATAATTAGGCAAATTTTCCATAATTAAACGATAAGCCAACACCTACGACCAGAACTGCTAAGGTACCAAGTACCAAGAATAAGTTAAACCGCTTAAGAATAGAATCTAAACTTGTTGCAGATTGAACTGTTGCATCTACCTTAAAATAATCAATAGTAAATTGATAAGTCAGGTTATTAGCTAATCCAGATATTGTAACGTCAGTAAGATTAGAATCCAGAACTGATGTAGATGTTCTTACAACTGAGCTTGGGGAAGTCTCATTCACAACTATACGAGGTGATATTGGCTCGTAAGCTGATTTATTTGCTAATGTAACAGTACAGCTGGTAGTAGTAGCAGTAGTGGAACATGATAGCAATGTTTCTTGAACCTGAGTAGTCCTCAGATCATTAACTTTAGAACTTATGCTGGGAATCATTACCGACAAGATAAAGAATCCAAATCCAACAATTACTAAAGAAAATATACCCTTAGAAAGCATTAAAAAAACATCAAATCTTTCTGGATTCTTACATCTTGTCCTTTACAATCTACTAAATTCGTAGATTTATGTCAATAAATTACGAATTACTCAGGGAACATTTTGGCAAATGTAAATGTTCCTCTTTGTTTTGGTGTAGGTTTTCCAAGTAGCCTTAAAAAGTTTTCTAGCTTTTGATACCCCCACTCTATTTTTGTTATTTGTTTTACCTCAAAAAGTGTTAGTTTTTTCTCTTTTTTATGTTCTAAGTGTTTATAAATTTCTAAAGCTAAAGCGTCCTCAGTTTTTTCCTGAGACATTTGATTTACATCTCTTTTAGATAAAGTTGTAGACTTAATAATTTTTCTTGTATCGTAAGCATCCCAGAATTTATTTAATTTTGGATAAAAAAAACGTCTTTTATATCCAGCTATCGTATATGTACCATTTTGATAAACCCAAGTAACTCCCACCTCTTTACCTTTCATTTTTCTTTGGACTGTCGGATATCCTACGATATCGCATTGCATCTTTAATCTTCTGTCTACCTCTTCATTTTGACCAGCCCATAGAATAGATAAGCCAATTTTACGAATCATAATAACCCAATGAGAAAACAATACTCCACCATATCCCATTGCTCCATATCTATTGTCTTGCATAGAGGCAATTTCATCCATTAAGACAATGCCATTTTGCATAGTTGATTCACCTGTTATCTCAACAGTTTCAATAATATCCTCTAGGCCATATTCAACTAAATACTCCTCAGGTTCTCCCCCAAACTGTTTACCCCACCATTTAGGATTTAAGAACCCATTATGATAAATTTTAAAATCAGCATAACCTTGTTCTCTAGCTGACATTAATTCATGGTAAGCAATACAGGTTAATAGCAAAGTCTTACCATACCCACGAGGCGAAATTACTCCTAATAATGAGCTGTCTTTATAAAAAAAATCTTCATTATACATAAAGTAATTAACCCTCCATAATTCTTGAAAACATCATCCAAAGTACCAAAATAAATCCACCTAAAACAGCAAATATACTTAATGATAAAAGTGTTTCTCCAACACCCATTTTTAATTTAGTAAATAGCCACTTTACTCCATGCTGTACTCCTGACCTTTGAACACTCCCTGAAGTTACCCACGAATCAGTTTTGCTAAATGGATCTAAAGAATTTATTGTACCATCCGCATCATGTATAACAGGTACATAGTTTCCATTTTCCATCCAGAAATAATCCTGAGTTAATTTATTTATTTCTTCTCTAGGCCACCACTCAATATTAAATCTGGGAACATTATCTTTTATAGAAATTCTATACACTTTGCCTAACTCTCTATTTACAGCTTTTATAAAAAAAAGAATAGCTGGAGCTATAGAAAAAAATAGAAACATCAAACCAGCTAAATATACATAGAATGATAATAATGCACCCATTATTCCAAACAAACTAAAAGCTGCTAATATCATAATTTTTTCTTGTTTTGTAAAAATATTTAATATCTTTTTTTCATGTTTCATAAAGAAACTCCCATAACTACTAATAATAAAATTAGGCTTAGAGCAATCCCAAGTATTATAAATAAATTCATTTCTCCCCCCTTAAATATTTTTTATTTGCAATTTTTCTAAGGTCATCATAAATTTGACCCTCAGTAGCTCCTAAAGTTTCTGCTATTTCTTTAATTGAATATTTTTCATTTTTCATACGTAGAGCTAGTGTTCCTCGACACTCTCTATAAAGTTTTTTTATAGATGTTTTAAAACTTATTTGTGATTCTCCTAATACCATTTTTATACTCCATTCTGCCTATTATTTCATTTTTATACTTAGACTTATATTTAGTTATCGGTTTTATTTCCTACCTTTAAATAATTCTTTATATATTTTCATAATTTCTGTCTTTTTATTATTTGGTATTTGTAAATGATTTATAATAAATTCTATTGAAAAATGAGAAGATAA
>VTLG01004470.1_pt1 | contig 20564 bp, 29 predicted proteins | sample 4694571 | NCBI WGS metagenome assembly VTLG01 (sample SAMN12604809, study PRJNA352737) | marine metagenome | biome: ENVO:00000447; feature: ENVO:00000209|ENVO:00000569|ENVO:01000036; material: ENVO:00002151; isolation source: viral sequences binned using virsorter ... | reverse complement strand
GGTGATTCACCACAATTTACAGGTTTAACAGTTACTGGTAATGCAACATTGGATGGTTTAATCATACATGACAATTCACTAAAAACTGCCACTTCCAATGCCAATCTAGAAATAGGTACACAAGGCACAGGTAAGATAGAAATTACAACAGATGATTCATCTATATTTGAGGCTACAAAATACGAAGACTTCTTTGGTTCTACTGACAACATTAGAGGTCTTGTGATTAATTCCAATTATGAGGTTGATGTGTCAGGTTCACCAAATAGAGGCTACCAAAACGTCACTAACATGGACACCAAACTAATCACTGGATCAGGAACAGCATCCAACTTTAGACAGAGAACACAAATGTTAACCAACACTACAGATATGAATGGTTTCTCATACACAAGAGATAGTTTCATACGTGGTCCGTTGGCACTTTCATTTGGTTGTATTGTCATGAACACAGGTGGTAGTGCATCCACTTTGAACACGGCTAGAGGTTTTGATGCACAAGTTGGAATATACGTTTATACTGGAAGTAACCTGGCAAGTGATTGTACGATAACAAATGCTTATGGAGGCAATTCAACAATCTATTGTGCAGATGATGGTGGTAGTGCAAGTGGAAGTGGAACTATAACCAATGCTTACAACTGGAGAGCCACGTATTATAAAGCCGCAGGTGAAACAATCACTAACATATACGCATACTACAATGGAGGTGCAGAGGATTCAGCGGCAACAAATAGATTCGCATTCTATTCAACAGATGCCGCGGCATCATCAAGAATGGGTGCAATAAGATTAGACAACCAATCAGGTGATCCCACACACGGTGCAGACTTCAGTTGGATATATGCCAAAGATGATTCAGCAAGTTCAGAAGTATATGTAAAAGACGAGGCTGGAAATGCTACTAAGATATCACCGCACAATGATGCAGGTGAATGGGAATATTATTCTAAAAATAGTAAAACAGGTAAAACTGTTAGAGTTAATATGGAAAAAATGATTCGTAAATTAGAAGAATTTACAGGTGAATCATTTATTGAAACAATATAATAATATTATTCCTTCCAAAAATCATTAAATAACAAAGTTACGTAATAACAACCTTTAAGGAGGATTTTAATGACAGCATTATCTTCATACGCAGAAAGAAAGATACTTGATCATTTATTTAAAAACACATCTTATACATCACCAAACGCATATGTTGGAGCATTTACATCAGATCCAACAGATTCAGCTTCAGGTACAGAATGTAGTGGCTCAGGATATGCAAGAGTACGTATAGATGATAAAATGTCTTCATCTACAACTGGAGCAGATACAAGTTCAATAACAAACAGTTCAGCAATTACTTTTTCAGCGGCGTCTGGGGGTGCTTGGGGTACTGTAACACATATTGGAATATTTGATGCATCAAGTTCAGGAAATCTATTAGCTCACGGAGCCTTAGCGACATCTAAGACAATATCCGATGGTGACACGCTACAAATAAATGCCTCTGCGTTAACTATTACAATAGACTAATTTTAGTTTATATTTTTGGAGATTAAGTGGCTACAAAACTAGCAACAGCAATATTAGAGATACACGTTACTGTAGGTAATCCTTACGTAAGAAATGACTATGTTGCATTAGATTACGTAGAAGGTGGCATTGTTGCACAACATTTAGATTTAGCAACAATATTACCTATTGCTTCAGGTACAGTTACAGTTGCTGGAGTACTTGCTCCTGCAGTTCTAGAATCATCAATTAGTATTACTTCGGCATTAGAAGTTACTGTATATACATCTGGAGTTGTAGATACTTTTAATACGTTTATATTACAAAAGGAAACTAGATTAAATACAATAACAGCAGAAAGTAGAGTTTGTGCTCTGCAGAAGGAATTAAGGAGTTTTAATGTTAAACCCGAAACAAGAACTTATAATCTACTTAAAGAAACACGCAATTTCAAAATTAAACGACCAAAATATGTTGGCACTACAAGGAAGGATACTGTAAATGTCTGATTTAACAGGTTTTCAAAGAGACAATATTGGAGTTTATATTATTAAGGATCCGGATGCTAACGTGCAGTATGCATTAGATTTTACAAATTATTTAAACACCGGTGATACATTATTAGATGACTCCTCAGGTGCCCCTACAGTTACATTAGGAACAATTTCAGGAGATGCAAGTCCGTTAGCATTTCCAACATCACACACAGTTGATGTATCAGCAACAACAACAAAAGTTACATTTAGAGTAAATGCAGGCACAGCCGGCAACGTATATCCAGTTGAAGTAAAAGTTGTAACAAATGATGGCGATACGGATGTAAGACACTTTAGAATTATATGTAAGGACAAACAGTTAAGATAATGGGAATAGTACCAGATAACAGAGGTAAGAAATACAAGACACACGATCAGGAGATGATTAAGAGATTAGCATCTACTATGTGTACCTATGCGGAAATAGGTTACATTATAGGTATGACTGGTGACGGTGTTAAAAGAAGATTTAATAAAGCGATAGAAGAAGGTAGAGCAAAAGGAAAAGCAAGTTTAAGACAAGCTCAATTTGATAAAGCAGTAACTCAAGGTGATACAAGAATGCAGATATGGTTAGGAAGAAATTATTTAGATCAAAAAGATGACCCTAACGCACAAGAAAATACAACACCATTACCGTGGGAGGAAGATAAAGAATAATGAAACTATCAGTACCACAAAAATCAGTAGCACAAGACCAAACTAGATTTAGAACAGTTGTAGCAGGAAGAAGATTCGGCAAAACAACTTTAGCTATTAGAGAAATATGTTATCATGCTAGAATTCCAGAGCAAATATGCTGGGCCATTTTGCCAAGTTACAGACAAGCAAAAATGGTTTGGTGGGATCAATTAAAAACAAGATTAAACAAATTAAATTGGGTTAAAAAAATAAATGAAGCGGAATTATCTATTTTGTTAAAAAATAATAGTAAAATATGTTTAAAAGGAGCGGACGGAGCCGGGTTTGAAAACTTACGGGGATCTCCTAAATTAAACTTTATAGTATTAGATGAAGTTGCTAACATTCCACAACAAGCGTGGACAGAAGTTTTAAGACCTGCGATTGCAGATTCTAAAGGAAAAGCATTGTTCATCGGTACGCCAAAAGGAATTGGTAATTTCCTATACGATTTATATCAAGAAGGATTAGATACAACAAATAATAGTTGGTCAAGTCATGCATTTACAACAATTCAAGGTACTTTTGTAAGTCAAGAAGAAATAGAACAAGCAAGAAGAGATTTAGATAAGAAAACATTTGAACAAGAGTTCATGGCTACTTTTGTTACATACAGTGGATTAGTATATTATGGTTTTAAAAGATCAGAGAACGTAAAAGAATTTACATTTAATAAACCACAACAAATAATTCATATATCAATTGATATGAACATTAATCCAATGAGTGCTGTATGTTTTGTTATTGTAGATAACAAAATTATTGTTATTGATGAAATAGAAATGTTTGGTTCAAACACAGATGAATTAGTAAATGAAATATATTCAAGATTTCCAGGAACTAAAATATTTGCATATCCTGATCCATCTGCAAAAGCTCGGAAATCTAGTTCAGGTGGTCGTACAGATTTAAGTATACTTGCTAATGCAGGTTTTATTGTAAAGGCACCAAACAAACATATGCCAGTTAGAGATAGAATAAATTCAGTTAATTCAAAATTATGTAATGGTAAAGGCGAAAGAGGAATTTTGATTCATCCTAAATGTAAAAAATTAATTAATTGTTTAGAAAGACAAATATATAAACCGGGTACATCACAACCAGACAAAGACTCTGGTTGGGATCATATGAACGATGCACTAGGCTACGGTGTAAGTTACTTGTTCCCAATAACAAGACAATACAATGCACAACCACAATTAAGTTGGTCAGTAAAGGTAGGAAACTAAAATGGCAGATTTTACAGTAAATCAAGATCCAAAATCATTACAAGACAATTACACTGAATTAGGTGTACATCCAGAATATAGAACACATTATAGACGTTGGCAGTTCTTATCAAAATCCTACTTAGGCGGCAGAGAATGGAAAGCGGGCGAATACTTAACAAAATACATTTATGAAAACGGTAATGAATATGGAAAAAGAATAGCAAGTACTCCATATGATAACCATGTTAAAAGTATAACACACATTTACAATAGTTTCTTATATAGAAATGACCCTAAAAGAGATTATGGTTCATTAAAAAATAGACCAGAATTAGAAATGTTTTTACAAGATGCTGACTTTGAAGGAAGAACTTGGGATTCATTTATGAGAGATGTTAATACATGGAGTACAGTTTATGGACACGTATTAGTATTATTAGATAAACCAAAATCTAATGCAAATACTAGAGCCGAAGAACTTGAGCAAACAATACGTCCTTATGCAAATATCTATAATCCCCTTAATGTTTTAGATTGGGAATTCAAAAGAACAGAATCGGGTTTATATGAATTACAATATCTTAAATTATTAGAAATTGAACAACAAGCACACGGCAGACCAACAGTATATTATATACGAGAATTTACACCAGAAAAAATTGTATTATCTGTAGTTAAAAAACAAAGTGCAAATAAAGTAGAAACAATAGAAGAAATGCCTAATCAATTAGGTAAAGTACCTGCTGTATTTGTATATGCAAATAGATCACCAATTAGAGGAATAGGTGTTAGTGATATAGGAGATATTGCTGATATGTCTTTGGCTATAACCAATGAGTGGTCAGAGTGTGAACAATTGATTAGATTAACAAATCACCCAAGCCTAGTTGTTACTCCAGAAGTAGATGCGGCGGCTGGTGCAGGTGCAATTATAAAAATTCCAAATGAAACAGATGCAGGATTAAAACCTTATTTGTTGCAACCGGGTGGACAAAGTATTGATGGCTTATTAAAAAGTATTTCTCAAAAAATAGAAGCCATTGATAGAATGGCTCACTTAGGTGCCATTAGAGCAATTGAAACTAGACAAATGTCTGGTGTTGCTATGCAATCAGAATGGTTGCTTTTGGATTCTAAGCTATGTGAAAAAGCAAAAAACTTACAACTTGCAGAAGAAAATATTTGGAGATTGTTTGCGGCATGGATTGGTGATGCATTCGATGGCGAAATAAAATATCCTATGGCATTCCATATTAGAGATAAAAACTTAGATATGGATATCCTTAAGAAAGTTTCAGAAACTGCTAAAAATATGGCAGTAGCGGATCCAGAAACTAAAAGAATAATAAATTATAAAATTAAAGAATTATTGGCTAAAGACGAAGAAGAATATGCAGAAATGCAGTCAACTCAATTAAATCCCGAAATGCCACATCATCCAATGGCTAATAAAGATAGTTTAGTTGGACATATGAGAGAAATGATTGAACAAGGTTTAACAGATGAACAAATTAAACAACTTCATCCAGAACTGGATAAATTCTTTAGCCATGATGACACACAAAAACCACAACCACAAAATTAAAAGTCTTAAAATCAGAATCTATAATATAGAACGACTTCTTGACAGAATGACAAAACGATCAAAACGTCAGGTGAAGGATCTTATAAGATCCTGGGTGGATTGGTGGGCAAATATAGGAAAGGAGAAAATAATGCCAAAAGGTAAAAAGAAAAAAAATAAAAAGAAAAATAAGAAAAAAGCAAAAAATAAAAAGAAAAAAAGATAAGGAAAATAATTAATGCCGTATAAAAGTAAGAAACAACAAAAGGCTTACAAAGCATCTGGTGGTTGGAAGAAATCTAAACCTACTGGAAAAGGTAAGTCTTATACAAAGAAAAAGAAAAAAGGTTATTAATTGATTAACTTTTTTTTATTTGTATTTTTGATGATATATCTAAATTATATAATATATAAGTGGATTGAGGATAATTTTTAATTTATGATGTTAATAGAGGTAGATCTAGATGGCAGGTTTCAAAAAAAGCAAAGGGCCAAAAGTCCTACACAGAAAATACTTCTACAAAGGGAGGGAATACAAACCTTGTCAGGTTGTTTGTAGTAAAGTAATGGGTCGCGGTTATAAAAAAATAATGAGTGCTAATTGTGTTGAAGATGGTAGTCTTATATTAAACCAAAACGGAAGACCTATGCCTTGGGCACATATACAATGGGATTAACAAATGCCATATAAAGGAAAACTAGACGGCAAAGCAATTGAAACTTCTGTAAGCATAGCATTAGAAAATGCTTTTAATGAATACATAGAATTAAACAGAAGAACAATTGATTGGCAGTCCCAATTAAGTGCTTTTAAGGCAAGAAAAGTTTTACAAAAAATAAAAGATTTAGCACATAGAAGAAAACTTGAATTACTAACTTTGTATTCTATCGATCCAAAAAGATTAAAAAAAATTCAATAATATATTCATACGTACATAACGACTTAAATATAATAATAAATAACAATAACTCAAACAATAGGAGGAACTGAAATGGAACAGTCAAACAATCCAGAAGTCCAAACTGCAAAGACTATTGAGAACAATGCAGTCGACTCTAAAGTTAGTAAGCAATATAGCCAAACTAACAACCAATCTCAAGAAGAGGTATCAACACCGAAAACTTTTACTCAAGACGAGTTTAATGATGCAATGGCATCTGTACGTAAAAAAACAGAAGCAAGTGTATTAAAAAAATACTCAGGAGTGGATGTTAGCAAGTATCGTGATTTGTTACAAAAGGAAGAAGATAGTATCCTTGAAGAACAGAAAAAACGAGGTGAATTTGAAAAGATTCTAAAGGACACTGCTGAAAAGAAAGACCAAAGGATTGCTCAATTACACAATCAGTTAAATTCAATTAAAGTTGATGATGCTATTATTTCATCGTCAGCCAAATACAAGGCCATTTCGCCTGCACAAATATCGCAGTTGATAAAAAGCCAAGTTAGATTGAATGAAGCTGGAGATGTTGAAGTTGTGGATAAGAATGGAACTCCACGCTATGCTGAATCTGGAGAATTATTAACGGTTGATAATTTGGTTAAGGAATTCTTAGATACCAACCCTCACTTTATAAGTGCTGGGCCATCAGGTAGCGGAGCAAAATCAAACACACAAACAGAAGGCATCGCCCCAGTTGATATCTCCAAGTTGGATATGAAAGATCCAGCACAAAGACAAGTGTATGCTGAGTACAGAAAAAAACAAGGCATACAATAATACTAACCATTAGACAAAGGAGATAAAAAATGGCTAATGAAACTAAACTAGCATCCGGTGGTGTTGATGATTTAATTGCATCGATAGTAGCGGAAGCACAATTTGTGGCGGCTGAACGTTCTGTAATGAGAGGACTTGTTAAGAACTTTACAATCCCACAAAACAACGGTGGAATGGTATTACAAGTACCAATCTACTCAACACCAGCGGCGGCATCAGTTGCAGAAGCAACTGATTTGGACAATACTGCTGTAACAACATCAAAAGTTGATATTACACTTGGAGAAGTAGGTGTAATGACTACTGTAACGGATCTTGCTTTGAATTATTCAAAACAAAACGTTATTAGTGACATGGGAAGACTTTTTGGTGAAGCAATCGCTAAGAAAATGGATACAGATTTAACTGCATTATTTTCTGGCTTTTCTACGTATGCACACACATCTTCAACTGCAGAAGCAGATATTGAAATGACAGCTGAACACTTATTTAAAGCGGCGGCTAAATTAAGAGCAAGTGGCGTACCAGGTCCATATTTTGGTGTATTCAATCCAAAATCGATCTACAACATGAAGAAAACAATGACATCTACGTTTATACCGCAAGGTAACACAGGTGTTGTTAACCAAGCAATGACTGAAGGTTATGTTGGTAGAATTGCAGGCATCGATATTTTTGAAACAAGTAATGTAGAAGAAGATTCTGCAACTTCTTGTAAAAATGCGGTCTTTGCTCGTGATGCACTTGCAATAGCAATAGGTTCAGACCTAAAAATTGCAACTCAAAGAGATGAGTCAATTAGAGGTACTGAAGTTGTAGCAACAGCGGTTTATGGTGTAAGTGAATTACACGATTCATACGGTGTGAAAATTGTTACTGACAACCAAATTGACTAATAATTGATAAGGAGGTTTAACCTTCTGCTCAAATACATTAAAGGCCCTGTAGAAATATGGGGCCTTTTTTTATTAGTGTATTACACATTATAATATTCAATAAATAATATTACAGCAAGAAGGACTTGCACATCACTTTATTAGGAGGACTTTAAGTGGCTAACTTTACAACTGATTCAGATTTAGAACAATACGAACCTGACATCAAAAATTATGGAATCCAAGATTTTTCGGATCTCCATGCATTATCAACCGCAGATATTAAAAGAGATATTGAAATAGAATGGTGGCCTAGAGCAAACTATGGTCGTTATGATTTATCAGCAGGCACAACAACAAGTTTCGAGGATAGTTTATTGGTATCAAGCCAATGGACAAGAGCGGCTGTATTTCATGTATTAGGCTTCTATGTTTATCCACGTCTTTCTACATTTGATCCAAATGGCGATGTATTCAGAGAAAAAATGGCTTATTATAGACAAGAATACAGAAATGAATTTGACAAAATATTAAGATTAGGAGTCAAGTACGATTTTGATAGCAGTGGGACGATTACAACATCAGAGAAAAAACCTACACACTTCAATCGTCTTGTAAGATAATAACAAGATATGAGTGCTAGAGAAAACATAGCTAAAGATATTGTTGAACAATTACAAAATATGAGTAACCCAGCACCCGCTTTGGTTACAAGAGAGTTTTTTGAATTTGACAAATTAGCAATTACACAGTTTCCTGCTATATTAGTTGTTAGTGCTAATGAAGAAAGAACAGATATTAGTTTAACTGAAAGACAAGCAGTACAACAAGTTGAATTACGTTGTTTTGTTAGAGGTACACAATTAGATACTTTAAGAAATAATGTAATTGAACGTATAGAAGAACAACTTGAAGACGAAGGCAGAGATCGTAATATAACAGTGGACAATACAGTTACACACTACGTAAATTCAAATATAACAAACATAGAAGTAATTGAAAGAGTTGCTCCAATTGGGCAAGTTAATTTAACACTTACAGTTACGTATGTATATAAAAGAGGTAATGCATAATGGCAATACAAATGTATGATAAACAAGGGAATTCTAAAATAGTCGACAACCCACAGGTTCAAGACCATTTAAGATCAGGCTGGAAATTTAAAAAACCTGTTGTGACTGAAAAGCCACAAAAAGAAATCCAAACTAAACCACATTGGCGACAGCGAAGAAGAATTAAAATACTCAAAGCTGATGCTGATGTAATCAATAACAATAAAGAGGAGACAGACTAATGGCAACAAATACAGCAACATATGCCGGGACTTCCGGTGTAGCCATGTTTGACGTTGGTGGTTCTATTACTACGGTAGCAAGTGTTACAGCATTCAATATTTCAAATACTGGAGATGCTTTAGAAACAACAGTTATGGGGAGTTCAGCAAGAACTTTTTTACCTGGATTAACAAATGCTACAGGTACTATGAGTTTGCTTTGGAGAGATGATGATGCGGCACAGGCGGCATTATTTTCTGGACCCGGTGCGGCCGCGGCTTCATTGCAACTATATCCATCAGGAAGAACAACTGGGATTTCACTTTCAGGAGAAGTTATTATAACATCACATTCTATAGACGTAGGATTAGATGGAGCAGTAACATCCGAATGTGCTTTCCAAGTTACAGGTGCAATAACAAAAGCAGACCTATAAGGAGATAACATCAAATGCGGGTTTTGTTTCAAGCAGGATTGCTTACTAAAATTATGAATAACAACGTTAGTAAAATCGTTGATAATATTAGTGCGGACTTGCTGAAAGAGGTCATACGTAGATCACCTGTACGTACCGGTAAGTTTAAGAGAAGTTGGAGAAAACGTGGAAGTGGATTAAATTATCAAATTTCTAATTCACAATCGTATGGACACGAACTTGAACACGGAAAAAGCGGACAAGCACCTGAAGGTGTCGTAGGACCAAGTATACAAACAATAAAACAAAGGAGATATGGACGATGAGTAATTTATTAACGGATAAGATTTCAAAACACTACGCAAAAGCGATTAGTGGTGAATTGAAAAAAATCCACGTGGAGGAATGGGATACTGACATATATTGCAGAACCACATACCCCCTCAAAGACGAGGCTAAAGTTTTAGAACTGCAAGCCGCAGGTAAAACTATAGACGCTGTTGTTGAGAGCATAATTGTTAAAGCCAGAGATAAAAATGGCAAACGATTATTCCAAGACGCAGACAGGATTAGACTTATGAATGAAGCAGATCCAATGGTTGTTGTCAGAGTAGGCGCGGCTATTAATAATTCAAGAATAAAGTTTGATCAGGCTACTGTCGCGGGGGAGTAAAATCTAATGCTGAGTTACGGTTTGTAATGATGCTGGCAGACAGATTAAAAAAGTCTGTCGAAGAAATCTTACAAATGTCAACATTAGAATTAGAAATGTGGGCCGGCTATATGTTGTATGAACATAATGAAAGTAAAAGAACTATGCATAATACAACACCGATGCCTCGCACACCAAGGAGACGTAGATAATGGCTGATGCCAGACAAAAATTATTAGTTGATATAGCAGTTAAAAACCAAGCGGCTTTGGGAGGAGTTGCGGCTGGATTAGCCAATATACAACGTTCATCTTTTAGTGCAGGTAAGGCTTTAAAGTTTGCGGCGGCCGGTATTGCGGCTATTGTATCAGTAAAATTAATTAAAGGTATTGTTAGTACCACAGCAAAATTTGAAGACTTACGTACAACATTGTCTTCAGTTACAGGATCGGCCGAAAAAGGTACAGAGGCTTTTGCATTTATCAACGAATTTGCAACTAAAACCCAATTTAGTGTAGAAGATTTAACTAAAACATTTATTAAATTAAAAGCGGCAGGTATAGAACCAACCGAAAAACTAATGACCACGTTCACGGACACTGCGGCCATAACCAGTGACCAAGTAGGATCATTAGAAGCAGTTACTGACTTGTATGCCAGAACGGTATCAGGAGGTTTGGGTTTAGAAGAAATACAAAGACTAGGAGATAGAGGTGTTCCTGTTTTAGCAATCCTAGAAGACAAGTTAGGATTAACAAGAAATCAAATATCTGAATTTGGAAAAACTGCAGAAGGTGCCAAACAAATTGTAGATGCATTTGGAGAAGGAATACAAGAAAGATTTGGTGGAGCAACACAAAATTTATTAGGTAATTTATCAGTACAATTTTCTAATTTAGGAATTGCTTTAAAAACTTCCGCAGATGTATTTGGCCAAGGATTAGCTCCAGCAATTAAAGAAGGCACAAAAGGATTAACTGACTTTATTACAGAAAACGAAGAATTAGTTAGAACCATGGGTGAGTTTGTTGGTGATGTATTAATATTATTCTTAAAAGGTTTAGGAGCGATTGTAAAAGGTTTAATGCAGATTGTTAGTGCGGCAAAAACAGCAACCAGATGGATTAAAAATCTTATAGGATTAGATAAAGATTTAATTAAATTAGACGACAAACGAGTTAAAAATTTAAGACTTATGCATCAAGGTTATAAAGTTTTAACACCGGCAATTGAAAAGACTACTGATGCATTAGTTGAAACAAAAGACGCATGGGATGAAGCATTTGACTTAAATCAAATTTCAGCTTCACATGATGCTATGCACGATATGATGAATACAGTAATTGAAGATACCGAGGTAGCTAAAGCAAGTTGGAGAGATTATACAGATGGTATTCAAGGAGCATTATTAACACAAGAAAAAGCAATGGCAGAATTAAGAACAGCAGGAGAAAATGCTTATAATGGTTTAACAGATGCAGTTACCGATTTTGTAATGACAGGTAAATTTAATTTTAAAGATTTTGCAAATTCAGTAATTAGAGATTTAGTAAGAATAGCAGTACAGGCGGCAATAACTTGGGGAATAAAAAAAGCGGCAGGAACATTTTTAGGAATTCCATTCCTAGCAGAAGGTGGTCCATTAAAAGCAGGGCAACCGGCCATAGTTGGTGAAGAAGGACCAGAATTATTTGTTCCTAATACATCTGGTACAGTTGTTCCGAGCGGTTCAACAGGTGCGGCAATAGGTGGTGAGGTTACTGTTAACTTTAATATTAGTACCGTTGATGCAGACTCGTTTGATGATTTATTATTATCAAGAAAAGGACTTATAATTGGTACTATTCAACAAGCATTTAGACAACAAGGTAGAAGATTTGCATAATGGCAATAAGTGATAAATTAAAATTTGTAGATTGGAAAGTTACACAAAATAATATTATTAACACATCACTTACAGGTGATAGATATGTTGCTAATATAGGAAATAGTCATTGGGAATTTACATTAAAAAGTGCTCCTTATGATAGAAGTACTAATACTGCAAATATGCCATTATCAACAGACAATACAGAAATTTTTACATTTAAATTACCTTCACCATTAGATGATTCTAAAGGTACAGTATCGGGTACTATAACTGTTAGTGCAAGTACTTCAGATGGTGCATCACCATCTGCACAATCACAAAAAATAAATGTTACTGGTGGAGCAGGTACATTAAAAGCCGGAGACTTTATAAAATTTAGTAATCATACAAAAGTTTATATGTTAACTGCAGAGACTAATTTAGATGGTAGTTCAATTGATGCTATATATTTATACCCACCATTAATTAAAAGTGTATCTGGTGCTACAATCACTTATGATAATGTAGAAATTAAAGCAATTCCTATAGGAAAAGCATTTGAATATTCTATTGGTGTTGCTGATGACATTGTGTGGGAGCAACAATTTAGGGAGGTTGTATAGTGGGTGCTTTTCCAGATTCAAGTTTATTTAATAAATTAAAAATTTCTGATCAAATAGATAATATTGGAAATATAGATGATAGTGGAAAAATATACACTTCATTTTTAAAACAAAGATGGGTACTTGAAGTTACAAGTGTATTATTAACAACTGCACAATATCAATCGTTATATCCATTCTTAATAAAACAAAACGGATCCAGCGGAGTGTTTACTTTTCAATATCCATTAAATCCACACGGCACAAAAAGAGAAAGTTTTGATTATAGTGGTAAAACATTTTATCCTGACGGAGCAATGACAAAAGGATCGGCATCATATAGCACATTTCTTGCATCTAATAATAATTCACCTGACGGTAATGGAGTTATGTTTGTTTATCCAGGAGACTTTATTACATTTTCTAATCACACAAAAGTTTATAAAATAACAGCAACTCACGGTATTCATATGAACGACCATAGTGGTGGTGGAAGTACTACTTTAGGATTATACCCGGCATTAGTAGAAGATATACCGGCAACAGGTGTTACTGCTACTATATACAGACCAAACTTTACTGTAAGATTAGCAAGTGAAGTACAAAGTTTTGAAACAGATACTACAGGTTATTTTAAATTAAAATTTAATATAGTGGAGGATTATTAGTGTCATACAAATATAATAGAAGTACTAATTTAACTAAAGCATTGTTGGCACAAACTACATTAAGATTTATTGATTTAGTTAGAGTTGAATTGCCTTCTGGAACTTTATTTTATACCAATTATGAAGCAGATGCAAGTATAACATCCGAAGATGGAAGTACAACTGAAACATATCTTACTGGTTCTGGATATCTTGGCCATTCTGCAATTTCGGTAAGTTCTAATGCAAAAACTGATTCCATAGAAATAACATTTGATTCATCGCAAGTTGATTCAACTGCAACTAATATTGCGGCTACATTAGCAAATGGAAATGTTCATAGTGCTCCGGTTACAATAAAAAAAGCATATGTAGATAGTACTGGCGTTGTGTTTAGTTTTATTGCATACAAAGGTATTATTGACAATTATAGTTTAAAATATTCAAACCAGGGTGCTACTGCAACATTGTTTTGTGCTGGGGAATTTGCAAATTTTGATAGAGTTAATTTATATGGTTATACAAATACAGTGAGTCAAAGTAAATTGTATCCGTTAGATACTGGATTTAATTTTGCAGAACAAAATCATTCTAATATAAGGTGGGAGGAATAATATGGGTTGGTTTAGCAAAGCAAAAAGAGCGGTGAAAAAATTAGTTTCAATACCTGTTAAAATAGTTAAAGCAGTTGTTGATCCGGCTATTGATCTTGTTACAAATACTTTCAAAGCAGTTGTATCTCCATTTACTGGTGCATTTGATATGCCTGATTCTTCAGTTAATTTTGATCAAACAACTAACGCAATAAAAGCCGCGACAACAGTAGATTTTAATACAGCAAATAGAGCCGTTCCTATTTTATATGGCAATAGAATAGAAATAGCAACTATCCCGGTGTTTGTTAACACTTGGGGAACTAATAGTGCTGATTCCTCTAAACAATATCTTTATATGGCGGCAATTATATCACAAGGTTTCCATGGTTCCAACAACGACAAAGATGTTGATAGTGTCATGGGCAGTTTATTATCAAGAATGACTATTAATGGCAAACCAGTACACTTGGGTGGTCTTACAAATACAATGAATGACAACTATTCATCAGGATATGATGGTAGTACTACTTTAAGTAAAACAGATAATAGTGGAGGAATATTTGCTTCAGGTAAAGGAGGAGTACAACCTACACAGCATTCAATAACAAAAGGTACATTTGCTAATAGACTAGTAATACAATATTTTGATGGTAGTGCAGATCAACCAGTATCGTCATTATTAAATGAGCACCCAGAGTGGAGTCCAACAGGACAAAGTAAATTAAGTGGAATGCATTATGTTGCATTAAGATTTTTAATACAAGCCGCTGATGTAACAGTTGGTGCAGGAGATGGTGGCGGGACATTTGGCAATCCATATAGTGGCATACCTGCAGTTGTAGTTACAACCAGTGGTAGGAGCATACCAAATATTATAACAACTAAAGAAAGTGATCCGGGTTACGAAGAAAGATTCCAAACTTCTTATACAGAAAAAGAAATAACAAGGTATTTGTCACACAGTATAACTTTATTCGCTCCAAGTTCAAGTGGTGATTTAAGTATTTTTGAAGAAGGTACGCCAGACATTGGTGAAATTGCCGAGGAACACGTAATAAGTGTTGATTCTGACACAGTAATCGAATGGCAGAGAGGTAGAGATTTCCAACCAAGAAAATATTCTACTGGTGCAGTTCAAACAGTTAATATACACGATGTATTACATGAGTTAGGGTGGACATATCCATATGTGTATGTAACTCCTGGCAAGGCAGACCCTGGTACATATAGCAGTGACTCTACAATTTATTATTCTGCGTGGGGTGATCAAGGAAGTGGCAATGAAAAAGCTAGATGGTTGAAAAACGTAGGTGGTAGCCATTACAAATTTGTAGGTAAGGCTAGTAGGAATGTGAATTACACAATCACAGATACAGAAATAACAATGTGGGGTTACAACGATGATGCAAACACATATGGAAATTTCACAACAGCCGGTAGTGGAAACAAGGCTTCAAGTTTCTTTGAATTATTAGAGGCCGTGAGTAGTCCGGGTGGGACTACTGGATACAGTGACGAAGAACTGGGAGAAATATATTTTGTGGCTGAAGATGCTGAACTAGTAGCAATTAAAAGTGCGTGGAATGCCGGGAAAACACTGCGTCTAAGAGTAAGAGAACGAAGACCAGAAATTTATAACATTTCAACAGCCGGAAGAGACGCGGGTGAAATTAATAATGTTTATGATATTATCAACGTAACTGATTTATTGTCTGATCGAGGATGGTATAGACTAGGGTGTAGGAACACAGACAGCAGTGAAATAAGAAACAAAGATGGTGACGCTTGTAACTTGCAACAGTTAGTACCACCCGGAGCAGAATTATACGTGGAAGTTTATGATGGGAGTCAAAATGTAGATAAGTTTCCTGCTAATTGGAAATTGTTAACTGATAATGGTTATATAACAGACGGATTATTATCACAAGGATATAGACCTGATACAAATCCAGTTGAACATATTTTAGATTATATGTTAAATTCAAATTATGGAATGGGGTTAAGCCTTAACAAAATAGATCAAGAAAGTTTTGTTAGTGCCGCTATTGCTTGTCAAAGAGTACCAGAGTTTGGAGATCACGAAAGAACAGAATTTAATTTTGGAGGCAATGATGCATCCACAGCCGCAAGGAATGAATATATGTATGGCGAAGGTGCAACTACCGGTGCAAGTGTTAATGGTAGTTTAATAAGAACTGCAAACAATTCATATGATAGACAATTTATTATAAACACTAATAATTCCCACCTTGATAATATTAATTTAATGCTATCTGCAATTGGTGGTATAATGAGTTTAGTTAATGGTAAATTTACATTGAATCTAGAGAATGCTGGTGACCTAGAAGATAGTGAAAGTATCCCACCACAAACTGCTGTTCCGCTTTCGACTATTATTAATGACAAACATATTATTGATGGTATAACGTTAAGTGTAGCATCTATTAATGATAGATATAATCAAATTAAACTTGATTATACAGATATTACAAATCATAGCCAACCTAACAGTGTCATGACTCCAGATCCTATAGATGATAGTACCGGAATACGAGATGCATATTTGGCGGAGGATAACAATAAAGTATTAGAAGCGGATTTTGCAATTCAATCAATTTATGATCCTATTACTGCTAAAAAATATTCTACATTGTTACTTAAGAAATCACGTAATCAAGCAAGGATAGATTTAAAATGTTCAAGTGTAGCATTAGATTGTATCCCAGGTAGTTTTGTAAGAATTAATTCTGATTTTATGAAAATAAATGATGTTTATCGTGTGACTACAATAACATATAATAATGATCATACAGCAACATTATCCTTAATAAGACACATACCTGATTTTTATGATATAAGTGATACGGGTTTAATACTTGAAGCAAGACGGAATATTATGGACATAAAATAGACCTGCAACGAGGTCAGTGAGCAATGAAAAATTTTATCGAGAAATGTGCTAAATTAGGCATAGATTTAGTTCAGCCTGTAAGAAAAAAAGGAAAAGGATTCTTTAAAGGACGTGCAATAGATATTTTTCCTTATATACGTAAAATTAAACATAAAAGATGTTTTTCAGGACACGATAATACACAGGAAACATCAAATTTATTAGATAATTGCAAATCTGCAAAATCATTTTATTATAATAAAGAACATATCACAGTACGTTGTGATCGTTGTAATACACGAAGATTTTTAGAGTATAAAAAACTTAAATAATATTTGGTTCGTATCTCCCGATATAGACCAAGGGAGGGCACAGTTCATAAGTGTATTACACACGTGCCATATGATTATGACTCCTAGTGTCCTCCCGTAAATTCTTCAGGAGTTATCCATTTAATTTTAGGGCCAAAATCTCTTTTATTGGTATGTACGATAGTTAAATCTACTAATTCGCTTATTATTTCAAGCAAAGCAAATTTATCTTTGCTTGTTTTATTTGGTTTGAATCTTCTCCATTTATATTTTTTATCATATACAGAGTCATTTGTTAAACTCCAATCGCACCCTAACAAATATATTTGTTTAGCCCCCAATTGAACAGCTAATACTAATGCTAACGTACCAGAACAATACCCTGATATATTTCTATATCGTTTATGATGTATTTCAGATTTAAAATGATTCCAAAACGGCCCACCAAATATTCTCCTGGTCCAATATTTTACACCTTCGATAGGTGTCTTTGCTAATATTTCCATAGCTGGTTTATCATAGCAACATACATGATGCACCTTCCTATGATCAAGAATAAAATTGCAACCTATTTCACATTCTTGTGGCGGGATATTATAAAATTGTTTTACTGAAGGACCATTCCAAAAAACTATTGATTGCATATTATTATTTAAATTGAGCGGAGCGAGTCTACGCTCTTTTCTCCTATGAAAGCATGATGCGAGAAAAGGAACCTTTAAAGGTCAGATGAAACACAGTAGTACTCGCTCCAATAATATTTAATGTATATGCAACTTTTTGCACGTTCAATGAAACACAAAGAACTATGCTAGAAATGGGCTCCTAACATACCTTATAAGTACAATCTAAATTGCATATACTCTATTATTATAAGTTAAAATTGATTCAACGTCAAGTGGGATATATGAGTGGATATAGTTCGCAATATTGGTTATAGCTTAACCATTTAATAAATCCATGTTCTTTACATCTCAGGCACGAGTAGTGATACGAATTGGATGTTTCTTGTAGAAACACTTCACAATGATCATTGCATTTCTTTAAAAATTTTAATTCATTTGACATAACACGATTATAAACGCCTACCCATTACAACACATCTTTTAATCTTTTGCCATATGGTTTTATTTCTTTAATTGTTCTACCAGTAGCAACTATTTTTGCTTGTTTTTGTTTTTTGCTTAATTGTCCTAGGCCATTTAACGCAACCCAAATCACTTTTTCTTCTGCTATTACTGCCACGGCATATTGCCCATCATTAGGTTGTTCAACTATGATGGTGCTTAAACCAAATATCGTGGATTTTTTTCCACCTTGGTATCCTGATTCATAGCATTTACTAACTTTTGGTGTAAAGCCTTCAACGATAAGGTCATCTCTTAGATCACGCACAACTTGATAATGCTTATCTTGAGAAATTGGTGGCTTGAACCCTCTTTTGAAATGCGACCATGGCGAATTGTTAAGACTCTTAAATCTGTTAAGTTTGCCTTGCTTACAAATTGTGAGACTTGCTTTGTGATGTGCTTTTAAGATTGTGCCTGTATCAAACAGGTCCACTTTTATCCAATCCCAATTTGCGGGTAAGGCGCATTCGTTTTTTGTGGTAATATTACCACTTCTTTTTTCCTCGTCAAAAGAAGTAGAAGAAATGTCATTAGTTGATTGTATTGGTTCAATACAATCTTTAATTACATTGTTGTTATTCGTTATTATATTGTTATTAGTGTTATTATTGTTTGTAGCCATATTATCTCCTATTTCACGATTATATATTAGATCATGTACAAAGAGCAACCGAAATGTGGATTAATGCTTGTAAAGGCGTCTGTGTGCGTTTAATAGGGCCAATCAACACGGTCTTATGTATGTTAACATCCTTGCAAGAGTAAGAATTGCGACTGGCCCTATGACTGCAAATTGCAAACGATATATGGCATATAACAGTTATAGATTTATGCAGTCAATTGTATTTACTTAATAACCGAATGCCCTCTACCTTTTAAGCATTCTTGGACACGAGTTTTATATTTCCATTCCCTAGGTGGAATTATGCCTAATGTAGCATAATGGAAATATGCACCCCAAACTTGATTTGCAGAATCATATAATCTAAACGTGTTTTTGTCTGCTAATTTTTGACAATGTTGTATATCATTGGTAATTTCACGAGCCATATCATCAGTGAATGTACCACTTCTCCCAGCAGTATCAACTACAGGATTATAAGCACAAGCATTCATAAAAATACAAGCAAAGATTAGAGTTATTATTTTTGTTTTCATAGTATTATTGTAACACATTTGTATATATTGTCAAGTAGCTAAAAATACCATCAAACGTATGTATTTGGTAATTAAAATGGTAAAAAGTATTGGCTGTAAATATGTTTATGCAACCTTTAAGCAAGATCAACTAATGCTAAATGAAAAACCCCCACATGATCCACAGTTTGCGGCCCTAATGAAACAATTAGGATTATTGACCCAACAGGCCTCTAACTTAACAGAATTAAGAACCAAAGCATTAGAATTGACTGGCCCATACATCAACACTCAAGGAGAACCCACAGGTACATCCTGGCGTTATGTCATAGATGGGTTTGTAGATACAGAAATGGATGAGTATTGGGAGATAGATGATTGGCTTCGTTCTACAGAATTTGTGCAATGGATTGTTAAAAATCATAAAGAGCATATTAGTGATCAGCTAGATAAAGATTGTGTATGGGAATTATTACACAAAAACAAGCCTTCTAACAATGTTAATCATAAAGATAGACAATTTAGAAATAGTATAACCCAAAAAAATAACTTAGATAAACCTTAGTGACTATGAGAACAGTAGAAGTTTGCACAACCTACAATAAAGCATACTATGAATTATGTGCCAAAGAGATGATAGAATCATTTATTAAGTATTGGCCAAAGGATTGTATCCTCCACGCATATTGGCAAGAACAAGAGCCAGAAATATTCCAAGACAACATTGTATATCACGAACTGTATAAAGCACAACCCCAACTAAAAGCATTTGTTGATAAGTGGAAAGACGACCCACTAAAACATGGTTGGCTAGAAGCAAAACAAAAGTATACGTGGAAAAAAAATGGTGTTAAGTTCTCCCATAAAGTATTTGCTCAAACCCATAGGATAAAGAACTCAACAGCAGACATTATTCTATATTCAGATGCAGATACATTGTATACAGCAGAGCCTAATTTAGATTACCTTA
>VTLG01016682.1_pt1 | contig 20569 bp, 28 predicted proteins | sample 4694571 | NCBI WGS metagenome assembly VTLG01 (sample SAMN12604809, study PRJNA352737) | marine metagenome | biome: ENVO:00000447; feature: ENVO:00000209|ENVO:00000569|ENVO:01000036; material: ENVO:00002151; isolation source: viral sequences binned using virsorter ... | reverse complement strand
AAAGGTAATTTTGGAGTCCAGCCAATATATTATGGTCTTACATACAAATTTCAAGGTTGGTTTTATGACGGAAAAGTTGTCTATCTCAGCAGAACATTTGAGACACGATCAGAAGCACAGGCAGCAGCAGAAAAACTTAGGGCAGATCGTATGTTGCGGTAATCATGTATTTAGGGTTATAAATGGAACAAGATATTGGTTAAGTTCACCACCTGATGATTACGAAGCATAAAACAAATGGCTTCTCTTAGATACCATGCTGGTCGCATGGTTCTCTATGAAGAAGAGCCTACAGTATGGCGAGTAAAAATTAAGACAAAAAAAGGTAAATTAAATTTACCGCTAAAAGCAAAAGAATTAGAGCCTGCACTTATAGAAGCAGAATATCTTTATGCAGATGCTAGATGTATGAGCAGAGATCATCCTCTATGTATAGATTGCATACATCATTTAGTTGTAAAAGCAGAATGTGGCCTTGGTATGCCAGAAGGTAAAGCTAGTGGGGGAGTCTGGGCGAAGGATTGCGCTTACTTTTGGGAGAAGAAGATTTAGGATCTATCTTGTCTATATGATCGCCAGCTTGGTTTATTATTTTTACTAATCTAAAATTTTCTTTTGCAAAGGCACTTATAAGATCTGGTATGTCGTTTGGATCAAGTGTTTCTATGATATGACGTAAAAATATCTCAACGTGTAATTCTTCTTCTAATGTAACGTCAGCTAAAACCCAAGATTCAACTTTGCGCCTTTTTTTTGCTTGTTTGTTAAACCAGTTTGACCAAGGCATTACAAGTTTCATTACAAGTCCCTCCAACCACACACTAGCGTACTGGTCTAATAAGGCAACAAAGCTATACTTAGCTTAGTTACACTTACAGACTATGCCCGGTCATTACGGAACAGGAATGAAAAAGAAAAAGAAGAAAAAAGGCGGTAAAAAATAATTATCTGCCCGGAAACAAAGCTTTTTCTAACGCATCAACTAATCTGTCATCAATCGTATTATCAGATTTCTTGACCATGACTCTTGCTATATCAAGCAAGAGTTTTTTTAATGCTTTTCCACGCAAAAACGCAAAAATGATTGGCTCAATAATTTTTAGCATAAATTTTTTTATGTTGCTAGATTAATAGTAGCTCACTCCTCGCACTAAGAGCTATAGCCTCTTCTACTGGTCATAAAGGAAGAGGTTATTTTTTTAAATATCAGCAAGACGTAATGATATATTTCCAGAAATACTTATTCTTTCTTGTTTACAATTATAAAATGGATAAACAATATGTTTTAAGTTTGCAGGGAAAAACAACATTGTACCCTCCATTTTAGGAGACATATAATATGTATATGTTTTTATTTTTCCAAAATAATCAATATATAAAAACTGAAAATTAGATACTGTATTAGAAGTTGAGTTTGCACTACGAGGTAATTTTTTTTGATCTTTCCAATCTGTTGGTATTTTCATCCAAATCACAAAACTAAAAATACCTCCATGATCGTGTATTGGATTATAATCGCCCTCGTGTTGAAAATTAACCCACCAATCATTTAGATAAGTTTGCATATTTGATGATGCCCAAGGTAATATTTTTATTTGGTTAGAAAAAATAGAATCACCATAAATTCTTATCCAGTGTTTAACTAAAGGATGAATAATTAAATTATAAAAATTATTATTTTTTTTTAAGCTATAACTTCCATATAAGTTGCCTGCTAAATGTTCATAAATTTTTTTTTCACGATTTTCAATACAATTCCAAAGTAAATCCATATGATTGTTTGTTAGTTTTACTTCTAACCAAGTTGAATTTATATTTAAAATATTTAATTGTTCAATCATGGTTTTGCATAAATCCAACCATTAACTAAATATTTTGGAACTTTAGTTGTATAACCACGATGAACATAAGTCCATGTTGCTGGAAAAAATAAAATACTTCCACATTTAGGTTGTATTTTTGTACCATCAATAAACTCTGTCCAGCCTCCATCTTTTTCTTCAACAGTGTTTAAATACCAAATATATGTAAAAATTCGTGACCATCCATTATGCAAACACCAATCATGATGCCAATGATAATAACCGTTTGGCTCATATTTTTGTACTTTATAGCCAGTATCTTTTACTTGGTAATTTTGAGCAGGGTATAATTTACAACCATTATCAGGTAAATTTTCTTGAGCATATTTTGTTAGATAATCATTGTAATTTTCAAGGCTTTTACCTAATGCCTCGAAAAGTATTTTATCTTCTTCTTTCCATTCTATATTATTTGTTATTCCTGTATCTATAGTTAATTTTACAGAATGGTCAATTCTAGGATTATTTTGATTTACTTTCCCTGCTGCTCTATACGGATCTTTTTCAAACTTTTCAATTACATGATTACAAAAAACTTCTGTTAACGAGTCCTCTTTGACCCAAATCATTTCTTTAAACATTAATTATCTTCTTGGTTTAATTTCTACAACAGCAAGTTCTACTTCTTTTAGTCTATGAAATACCTCTTTCATGTCATCGTGCATATCATCTATTTTTGTTGTTAACAATTCTATAGCTGTTGTATTTCGCACGAGGTCATCTCTTGATTGTCTACCTCTATAAGATATTGATCCTACAGATACAAAACAAGCTGTTAATAATGCCCCACCAACTGCTGCAACTACCTCTACCACTTTACGAGTCCTCAATATATGTCTATTATGACAGAAAAAGCTCATGACAGTTAAAAAACCCAAAAATCTTTTGCAAAAATTGAAAGAAAAAATTGATGATAAAGAAGAACAATTTGAGTATATCTCAATAGCAGTCCGGCTTCTGGTAGTTTTTTGGAGTGGCCTTCTCGTTACAAGCAACTACTTACCTAAGATTCCCGGTCTAACTACTGGAGAAAAACAGGATATTACATTTCCGGCCAGCTTGTTAGCAACGGCACTTTCCAGCTTCGGGCTAGAGCAAGCTAAAAAAGGTAGCAAGAAAGACGAAAAAGTTGCGGAAAATCAAGGTATGGTGCAGACTATAAGGGTAATAACACCTATAAAGATAGAAGGTGCTGAAGTAATCGACCCAAAACCTAAAAAATGAAAAAGCTACTTCCATTTATTTTTGCAGTCGCAGCGAGTCCAGCCTATGCCAATGTTACGGCTAAGTATGTGACCTCTGCACAAATTTCTATTGACTCTCCTTATGTAATTACTAATGCTGCGCCATCGAGCTATAGCATAAGCGGAAACAATGTCACCACATCTACAGGAACAGGTGATTCTCTTGTTACTAATGCAATAGGAGGACTTAATCTTGGTTCGCTATCTTCGGGTGTGCCTGCTGTTGTTAATACAAACAAAACAGTAACAACAGCCGGATCTGCGTTTAGTTTTTCCGAGAGCTATCAAGCCGGAGACAGTACTCAATCTGCAATCACACCTAGTTCTGGGATAGCAACTTTACCTGTGCTTGGCGGACAAACAACAGTTATTAGCGGAGGTACAAAAGGAGATTTAGCTCTTACTTCGTTAAGCTCTGGAATTACAACTTGTGTTGCTGGAGGGTCAGGTACTAGCTGTCTTGCATCTACAACTGTCAGCATAGAAATTGACTAAACTCTGGCTACTGCTAGTATTTATATACCCGATGAAGGTTTTTGCTACTCCGGTAGTGCCTCAGTTCCGATCCGGAAGTTCTACTACATCGTCAACTTCTGAATCTGTTATAAACGAGACTATAACTAGCTATCAGTATCGAACTGGTTATACATTCAGCGTATCGGGTCACAATATAGAATCAACAGATATTAATGGCTACATCAACCCAACACCTACAAGTGTTAATGAACAAACAGTTGGAGGAGTAAATTTTAGTTGGACTTCTTTAGACGGAACATCAACCCCAAGATGGAAAGTAGCAGTTCCAGCAAACTCTTTCAGTCTGGTCGAAAGTGTAATGGCTCCCGGTCTCGATACAGTCACAAATATAAGCCGAACTATAACTACCTCAACCACCACAGAATCTACAAGTACGTTTGGGCAATAGCAATATTACTAAGTCCTGTCAAAACCTTTGCAAACACTACTGTTGCGTCACCTCAAAGCCAATCCACCGGGGTAGTTAATAACAATGCCACAATGATAACTCCTTCTAGTCATCCGCAATTTAGGATGTCGCAAGGTATTGTCTGCTCTTCTCCTACCCTTACTATTACTCCATACATGACAGATGCTTGGTCATTTAACAGGCCGAAAGAATATGTCACAAGAACTCCTATCTATGATGAAGATACAGGGGAAGTTTTGTATTACCAAGAAATACCAAGATTTGAAAAAGATAACTACAACCTCAACTATGGTATCTCTGCTCAAATAAGTATTCCATTAGGCAAAGCACCAAGTCTTTGCATAAAAGCAACAGAAGTAAATATAAAAAATCAAAAGCTAATGGCAAAAAAATTACAAATGGAGATTGAACTTTACAGATTAACTATTTGTTCAGAGCAATTAAAGAAAGGTGTACAATTTGTTGGTAAATATGCCACTACTTGCGAAGGAATACAAGTTACTATACCGCCAAACCAAGTTGTGCCTCATACACACAAAATTGACGTAAAACCAGAAAAATAGCCCCTTCAGAATCGACTGTAAGGGGCTTGTAAAAAAGCTTGCTTATGTTTATACCTTGGGTTTTTCGTCTTTTTTCTTTTTTGTCAGTTTTGTCATAACTTGCTTAACAAGAGGTTTTACTAACTGTAAAACAAGCGGTGCAGAAGCACCAACCAAAGCAAGGCTAAAAACCCCAACAAACTGTGGAGCAGACGGAATGTATTGATCTTTGAAGGGTACGTCTTCATAAAGAGTTATGCACTCAGTTTTATCTAAACGATGTCCAACTACGATTTCAAGTTTTTTTGCATTTCTGTAATCACCTACTCGCTGATCTTTAGGGCTAGGACATTCTGGTATTACTATGTCTTCTTTTTTTTCTTCTGGAATTTTTGGAGTTTCTGTTTTTGGAATTTCTGGCTCTCCTCCTTGTGGCAATGGCTCTTCTATCATTGTCATCTGGTTAGGATTATAGTCAGGAGGAATAAAATTAGGAAAAGTAAAATCGCAAATAGTATATACACCATTAGGGTCATCTAATAATAAATTATGATTACCTGTATTTTTTATATCTCGATGTCCGTAAGTACAGCCCGGTGGATTTATCTCTAAATATTGAGTAACTATAGGAATATTTGGTGAGTATGGCTCTGGAATATATATTTCTGGAATATATATTTCTGGAACACTAATACTAGGAATCTCCATCTTCTACATCTCCAATAGAAATAGACCAGCCATCTTCTCCAAACTTGCCAACTTCTTTAATAACAGGTTTTTTTATTTTTTTATCTAATTCTTCGTGATATTTTTTTATATCATTATCTAGTTCTAAATTAAACTTTTGCATACGCAACCAATCAATTAATTTATCTATATAGTATTTAACTAGCTTTTTTATAAACCCAAAAATCATTAATGCCAGCAATTCATTTTAGAATGGAACTTTTGGTAAAGATTTTGGTACAGTTGGAATTGATTTACCAGTTGTAGATGGCAGCGAGTTCCCAAGTACATCAGGCATAAGTCCTTTCACCTCGCCAAGTATTTGGTTCATAATTTTAGCCTTAAATTGTTCGCTACTAATATATTTGTAACCCATGTAACTTGCACATAGAGTGCTGGTAATAAGTACAAATGAAGCTATACTTAGGATGTTTGAGATTTTTTGAAACATATGTGGAAAGAAGCATTTGCTAAAGCATTAGTCCCTGTAACTTGGGGAGTTCTAGCTTTAATAATAGGTTTAAGCCCACTATACCTAATAGGTGGGATGATGACTAGACAAATGCAAGAAAAGATTAGGTAGTCTCTTCTGCGGTTGAGTTTATAAGATCATCACAAGCAATAATACCGCCTCTTAATTCAAGTATTTTACGTTCACAGTTACTCATAACTTCTTTTGCTTCGTTATAATTTTTTGCTATCTGCTGTAATTCAGATTCAAGAGCAGCTTTTTTTTGTTGAGGATCTAACATTTAAGTATAAGGTACAATACTGATATAATACTAGCTACCCTTTAATGCTGCAACCTCGGTTTCTAATATCTCAATCTTAGAAATTGCCTCTTTTAATGCAGCTACAAGTAAAGGTACAAGTTTACTTTGATCTATTCCTTGATAAATAGGATCACCTTTTTTTATTTTTTTGACTTCATTATCCTCCAAAGCTACCTCATCTTTTGTACCGCTAATCGCTTCTGGTACTGCTGTTACTTCGTGTGCAAAGAAACCATCAACTATTGTGTCTGCATCAGTTTTAAAGTTAAATCTATATGGTTTTAATGTTTTTAATCTTGTTATACCATCAGATATTGCAACAACATTTTCTTTTAATCTGTAATCAGAATTTGTAAGATATGATGTACTGTTGGCGTGTGCTTGAATACGACCAACATTACCATTAGGATTGCCAATTTCTAATACATTTTTATCTGCTGTAGTGGAAACTATAATTTGCATAGTGCCACTTGTTTCAAATATATAACCTCTTGAGTTAACTAAGCCACTTGAGTTAACACTATCACCAATAAAAACATTACCACCTGTTTTTATTCTCATTTTTTCTACACCTACATAATTACCAGAACCACCAGTAAAGAAAGAAAAGTCTCCATCCCGTTCCATGACAATCGAACCATGGCTCCAATTACTGTTTGCTGAGTTTCTTGCTGTAAATTCAACACCAGCACCCTTGTTGTTACCGTCAGCATCTTGACCTAATAAACTTATAGTGGCATCTGTGTAATGATAGTTTGCACTATCAATAAAACCATTTGCACCAAATACAGCACTTTTACCATAAGTTGCGTTTTCAGTAGCAACGTGTAACCCTGCTTTTGGCCCTGTTGTACCGCACCCTATCATGCCATCGCTTTGGATACGCATACGTTCTAATGGTGTGCTACTTGTAGCAGCCGTAAAAAACGCTAAATCACCAAGATTATTTGATCCTTTATCAATATGAATAATCGCACCACCAACGTGTTGAGCATCATCATTTGTAAAGGCAATACCATTCCCTTGATCCGTTGTTGATGAGTTACGAATTACGATTGCATAATCATTTGGATCATCAAAATCACCAGCAGCATCTAATCCACTAGCGTTTATACAAAGCTTTCCTTTAGGACTTGTTGTTCCAATTCCAACATTCCCATCACCCCTTACAACCATATGAACATTGTTCTCATCATATCCTGTTAAATATGCTGTGTAGTAACTACTGCTATTACCAGCCCTAAGAAATAAACCATTACCTGCAACATTATCGGCTCTTGCTTGCATTGCCCACTGTCCACTACCAGCAGAAGTAATAACATTAAATTGACCTGTCTGACTGCTAGGTGCTCCACCTACTGCACCTGTTGTCGTTCCAATTCCAACTTTCCCAGACGAATCTATACGCATTTTTTCGCTACTACCAGAATCGGCAAAATATATTGCACCTCCTAACATTCCTACATACGCTGAAGTTGCTCCATCTGCAAATTGAATACCTATATCTCTACCAGAAGCACCTGATCTTAAGCTTATAAAGTTAGTTCCTACTGCTGTACTTGTACCAGAATGTGCAACGTGTAAAGGTGCTACAGGACTAATTGTACCTATACCTAATTTACCTGATTCATCAAGAGTAAATTGAGCAGTAGTTGTACTTATAGAGTTATTTCTTGTAACTAACTTACCACCAGAATAACTAAATTGAACAAATTTACTATCATCCGTATCTGTTAATCTTAATTGCGAATGATTTGATGCTATTTCTAAATTGTCACTAGGACTTGTTGTACCTATCCCAACCCGATTGTTAGAAGAGTCAACGTGTAAAGTATTGGTGTCAATGGTTAGATCGCCAGTTCCAGTGATAGCTCCTGTTACGTCAATACCAGCACTAAAATCTGCATGACGAACATCAAGATCACGAGCTTCAATATTACCTTGATAATCTAATTCAAATACTTTTGTGCTTCCATTGTCATGGAATACTTGTATTGCGTCTGCACTTAAACCAGCGTTACCAGCACCTTTCAGTCTTAGTTTTGGTCTATTTCCTTGACCAGTATCACCGGGTTCTAAAAATACACCATTATTACGACTGCCATCAGTTACAACTGTTATGTCTGCACGATTAATAGTAGCGTTACCAGTATCAAGAGTTCCTGTTGTAACTACACTTTGCGATCCAAAGTCAGGAGAAATTTTTGTTCCAGCTATTGCTGCACTTGCATTAACATCAGCATTTACAATCGCTCCATCTGTTATACCGTCAGATGTAATTCGTGTAAGTCCCATTAGTCAGCCTCCTCTGTTGTATTAGTTTTAGCCCATATCAAGTATTCTTGGTAGTCGGTATTTGCTTCGTCAAATGGGATGTGACTTGTAATCCCACCTTTGGTACGAAGGACTCCGCAATGTTGATTAGTAAAAATATCTTTTACAAATTTATAGCTTATTGTCATAACTCACCCTCACATTTCCAATGATAAACTAAGCCGTTTGCACTATTGCCACTATCTGATCGTACAACAAAACTATTTATATTTACATCAGTAATAGTAACAGGTTGATCATTTGATCCAGTAAATCCATAAGTATGCCTATGACATTTATTGGTATTTCGTGCTACAGCAAGATCAAAAGTAGTAACTGTTGGTGCAGCCCTCATAGCTGGTGAAAGTTGAACATACGATCCACCAATAAAACTTGTTGTATCGCCTGTTCTACCACCACCATGTAAAACAACACCATTGTTACTTGTATTTGTAGTACTAGGGTTTGAAGTGAAAGAGGTTTGAAAATAGCGTTTGCATAAAGCAAGTTCCTGTCCGTAGCTGCGATGCTCAAAATCTGTTGCAACATTGCCTACTTCTAATTGAACTCCAGTAATTTCAAATGTTGCATTATCTGTTGTGTACCAAGTGGAAGTAAAATCAGGAGTTCTCGCTGCTCCATTATAAGAACGCCAAGCATCTAAACTAACACTACCAGTTCTATCTGTTCCCCAAAATTGTGATAAATATATTTCAAGACCTATGCCATTGTCATTATCAAATTGTAAATTACTATTTCCAGCGATTGTTTTTGTTACCTTAGTCCAAGTATTAGCAGTTAAAGAACCTGTCTCGTAACTATACATCTGTGCTGTACCATCAGATGTTTTAAAATAGCCATAAAAGTTTTGTGCAACACTTGATTTAACCCAAAAACTAAAAGTAATATAACTTGAACTAGAAACATAATTCCAGCCACTATTAGCTATATCTTGAGCTTCAATTTTATAACGCATTGTAATGTAATCACTTGTGCCAACACTTGTTTGGTTTCCATTAGTAACTTTAAATGCGTTTCTAAAACCTAATGTATAAGGTGTAGTTCCACTTGAAACACTTACTTGTTCTTGAGTTGGGTTTTCATCCACACCGCTTCGTATTAACTGAAATCTATCAACAGTTCCATTACCATTAGTTGTAGAATCTGATGCTCCATATTGAGCGCATTGCATCGCCCCATTAATTATTATATTTTTATTACTTAAAAACCCACCATTAGGCATTACAACTGAATTAACAGCAGTAAGATTAGCACTAGCCGACCCAGAGCTATTATCAATCGAGATAGCAGCCGTGCTAGCACTAACGCCTTTAATACTGTTGACTTTTATTTCAGACATTAGCCACTTGGTTTATCTGCTATTAGTTTAGCTTTCCATGCTGCTTTTACATCAGTAGTCCACACAGCATTACATATTGCTGAGACTTCTGCTGGCTGTCCTGACAAATCAGTATCAACTAAATTATCAGAAGCGTCTAACGTACCAGAACTTAAAGCATATCTTTCAAAAGATCTTGTTAGTTCAACACCATCTTTTTTGATGACTGTTGCTTTTCTGACTTGAACATGTTTATAAATACCAACAACTTCTATCTTGTCATATTCAGTTGTTTCCGTAAGTGCCATTTAGGAAAGTCCTCCAGACTTAACAGGTTTATGGTGCTTAGTTTTAAGACGTAGCTCGGTCTATGCTGTTCTGTAAGTTATACAACCCCTAAAATCTTTGCCAGAAACAGTACTTTGGGATCTTACTTGAACTCCATTATTATCACAAAGCAAGATGTATGCAAAAGTAGTATTTGGGTTTACTATAAAATGCAAATTCTCACCAGCATTAGTTTCAGAAAATGCTCCACCCGGAACTCCTACAGTGTGATTATGACTTGTGAATGGTAAATCTGATATTGTTGCATAACTACTTGATGATGTTGTTGGATGTGTTGCCCTAAAAAAGCAATGAACAACATGACCAATTTTTATATAAGTACAATTACCAGAAGTATTGGTTGCAGCATTTGTATCAAATGTAGGTGTCCATGTTCCTTCTTCGTAATCGTCTAAAAGGTTATTTACTCCCCCTGCTCCAAAACCATCAAAGTTAATACCTTTTCCAGAAGTTCCTATTTTTAAATTTCCAGTGACAACTTCTACATCATTATTTATTTTCATCCTTACAGTTCCATTATTAGTTCTAAAATCAGCAATATCTGTTCCTCCTGATGCTCCACCTGTAATTCTTGCCCCTTTTGTCGTATCGGATCCTGACGCTACAGCTAAATGTCCAGCAACAGTTAAATTTCCAGAACTGTCTGTTTTTGCTATTACACCATCAGCATCACTAGGTAATTCCAAAGTGCGATCAGCAGCAGGGTTAGAACTAGGTGCTGTTATGCTTACACCGTTTCCAGAAGCGTGTTTTAGTTTGATTGATCCTGACATAATTAACTAGGTTTTGGATACTTGTCTTTTGTTTCTTTAATTTTAGTCTTCCAAGCATCAATGCCTGAATGATAAATTAAATCCAACTGATCGAACACAGAAGGATATTCATCTGCTCTTTTTCTTTGATATTCTTTATTAGCATAATCTGTTTTTAGTTCTGCTAATTTTGTTGTGATTGCAGAATTACTAGGCTCTGTATCTCCATTTGCTTTTAGCCACTCTAAAGTATCGCCTCTAAGGGTAAACTCAGCGTTAGGACATAATGCTTGTATTGCATTAAATTTAGTTGGTTCATCCATTATGCACTTATCTCCATTATTGTTATTGTTGAAGTACTATTACCTTGTTGAGCCACTATTTGACCAGAATTACTTGTTTGATGATTTAGCATCTGTGTTTTATAAGTAGTAGATGTTCCTGCATTTACTCCATGAGCATGAAAACTTGATACAGTTATCGGGAGTCTTAAGTTAATCTCTGAAACACTATCTGCAAATACTCCCATTTGATAACTAACAGCATTTACAAACCTATCGGTTGAATCTTGTACTATTTTAACGGCTCCAAAAACTCCATCATTATTTCTAGCTACCATTATATGCTGTTCTACAAGCACATAAATGTTAGACCCTGTTTGTAAAGGTGTAATAGATTTACTTAAACCAGTGTCCACATATGTTCCTGAAGTTGAAATTACTTGTGTAGCATATGTTCCGTAAACCACTTGTAAAACAGCACCAGCACCTCTTTTGACTGCGGTTACTGCATTAGCAGCGATCATATCAGTATCTACTATTCCGTCAGGTAGTCCGCCTACCGCTAACCCTGTAATCGTATTTGATGATCCGTTGATTGTTATAGCCATTATGGAATCGTTACAACTGAAGGACTATTTATTGTCAGTGTAGCACCACTGGCAATGGTAAGAGGGCCAGCAATTAAAGCGTTGTGATTTGTTGAAATTGTATAACTATTGTTCATTTCATTTTCAGATTCAAAGAATATAGATTCACCACCACCACCCTGCGCTCCAGCCGTAATACCTGTAAGGTTTGACCCATCACCATATAAAGTATCAGCATAAACATTTCTCCATCTAGTACCATTTAATCCTAAATCATAAGTACTATCTACATAAGGAACCCAATGTCCACTACTGTTAAGCACAACTCTGGGTGTATCACCAGAATTAAATTGCATTGTCCCTTCAGCAGTTCCTACTACTAGATTATTACTAGTTGCATCATGTTGAAAATGTGCCTTACGAGTTCCGTTTTCGTCTAATTGAACTCCTCTATATCTACCAGTGCTGTTTATTTTTAACTGACTAAGAGAAGCACTACCACCCTCTATGTTTATATTAGAACCAGTGACATCAATACCAGAACTTGTAGTCTCAAACTTTTTACTGTTGTCGTGGTATAACTCTACGGCTCCGTTTGGTTTAAATATTGCTGATTCTTCATTAGTCCCACCAAATGGCCCTACTGGTCTAATTCTTATCTCTGCATTAGTATTTCTAATAAGAAAAATACCTGTTGAATTATCCATAAAGGTATTTGTGCCATCATGAAAAATCTCTAAATCATTACCTGTACCAAATCTAGCTTTTGCATTATCAGCAAACTCAAGAGCATTATCTGACTTATCCCATAAGACGTTATAGTTTGCTCCTGTAAAAGTTGCATCACCATCCACAGTTAATCCACCCAAGTCTCCTAATGATGTAAGAGAGCTTGTTACAACTGTACTTTTTAACGTAGTGCCAGTTAATGTCCCAGCAGCAGCCGTTACTGTAATCGCAGCCGTACCATCAAAGTTGACTCCATTTATAGCTCTAGCTGTCGCAAGTGCTGTTGCTGTTGCAGAATTACCTGTACAAGATGTTGCTACAGGTGCAGCCCATGTAAGTCCTCCTGTATTACCAGATTGTGCAGAAAGAAAATATCCATTTACAGGACTATTACTAACTTTTAATTTTACTTCGCTTACGGTATCATCACTAGGTTCTCCAATACCGCCTGACTCTTGATAAAGAATAAAATCTGGTGCAGCAGAGATGTTTGCTCCAAATTTTATAGTAGATCCACTTAATGCAAAACCAGAAGAAGGTGTAGATGTTCCTGTATTTGGTTTTTGGATAACACCATTAACACTAACTAATAATGTATTTGCTGCTGTTGGTGTTAGTGCAGTAGTTGTTCCAGATGTAACAAGAGTGAAGTCTGCATTAGGATAAGAAGCTGCACCATTATTAGCTGCGTTTCTAAGTGCTAAATATTTAAAATCAGGGCCACCGCCAGCACCCGATACTTTTGCTACAGAACCATCATCTTTCTTAAAAAACAGTTCACCAGTATCGGTTCTAACGGCTGGTTCGCCCGAAACAAGATCACTTGCTGCTGGATCACTACCTGATGCTCTTTTTAATCTAATAACATTAGCCATTGGCTGTTACCTCCTAATGGTCTAATAAGTTCCACCATCAATATCAAAACCTGATACACTTCCGTTCTCTAAGAAGGTAACAAGATCAGTAAGAGCAACTTGAACCATTGTGCCATTGTCATTTACAACAAATCTATCTGCTGCTGCAAGAGTAGTTGAAGTTGCAGATGTACCACCATCACAAACTGTGTTCAACTCTGTGGTCGTTACCACTGCCCCATCTAATATCTGCACTTCTGCATCAGTCAAATCAGCTAAAGAGTTAGCTGTTGTCTGGTTCATCGTTGCGAGTTCTGTTAATTTATCGCTATGCGGTTCAACATCAGTACCGATAACAAGTCCTAATGATGTTCTTGCGTTAGAAGCAGAGGTAGCTCCTGTTCCACCGTCAGATATTGCAAGTGTTCCTGTAATAGAACTAGCCCCAAGATCTACAGCAATTTCAGTAGATTCAATAACAAGTCCACCGTTGGATTTAAGATCGACTGATAATGTATTTCCTGACTTCTGCAAACCATCTGCTGCTGTAATCTGACCAGCACCAGAGAACTGTGCAATCGTAAGGTTATTGGTTCCTACAACGGCTGAACCTGAGTCTGATGTACAAACAAAACCGTTATCTGCGTTTACTGTTCCTTTTTCTACAAAAGTAAAGAAACCAGCAGCATTAGCACCAGTAGCTAAATCTGCTGCCCTTGCTGGAGAAGAGCCTACAACGTAAATACCATTTTGACTTGCTGTTGATTGATCTTTTACAAGAACACGATCATTTGTTGAAAGGCTGACACCATCTAGCGTGTCTCCATTGTTAAGAGCAGTTGATATTGTAATGTTCGCTGTTGTTGCTGCTACGCACGAATCTTTAACATCAAGTCCTTGTGATGTAGCCTCAACAAAGCCCTTAGTCGCTGCATCTTGTGTATTAACCGGGTCTGCTAGGTTTGTAATGTTTTGTGAATTAAATGAAACTGAACCTGTAGGAACAGCCATTTGATTTAGTGTATTTGTTCTAACACCTGTATCAAAGTCACTTATTTTGGTGTGTGCTATAGAAGGAATATCATCGCTTACTAATGCCCTAAACGTAGGCGCAGCAGCACTTCCAGAAGCAGCACCAGCTAATACATGGTTTGTTGTTCTTGTTGTATCTGTATCAAAAAACTTACCCTTACCACCAATAGCGTTAATAGTGGTAGCAGATCCTCCAGAACCTCCAGTTCCTATACCAATATATAAAACCTGATTACCTTCAGCAAATGCTAATTCTGCATTTTCTAGTGTGGTTGGTGCTGATGATCCTGTGGATCTTTTTATGCGGATTGTGTTAGCCATAGTTTAAAAAGAACCTCCATCGACAAGGTTTTCTACAGTACGAGTTGCATCTGCTTTAAATGTAGCAGAAGTAGAGTCATAGTAAATAATAGAATTATTTACTTTTCCAGAATCAGTTAATCCAGTGTTAGTGCTACTAAATTGTGCGCCTTGAGGCCCTTGGGTAGCAACAGTAATAATTGTTGCGTCACCCTCATTAACAGTAACAGTATTCTTACTGGTTGAGACATTAACAGAAGTCATGGAGAAGTATAACCCTCTGACATAGTTATAACACCTTCAAGGTAGTACTCTCGATTTCCATTTGAGCTTTGCAGCATAACATCGTAATAAAGAGTATCAGTTTCAAAAGTAGCGGTCTGTACATCAGTTAATGAAATATCAATAATTCCATTAACTCTATTAGTGTAAGTAACCGCAAAATCAGCAAATTTAATATTTCTACCTTCATCCCAACACTGAGCAAATACAGTAAAACCAGTAAGGTTTATAACAGCACCACTTGAATCTTTAAATTGTAACTGCAAAGAAAAGTCTGCTCTTCTTTGTACAGTCATATTGTATGTTCCCGGTTGTACTCCCATAATTAAATTTTAATAATATACAATAATGCTACGTTACGAGGTCTTGCCTCGCCACCTTCATTATCTATATCAATAGAGACATTCGTTGAAACACTAATACCAGTATTAGCATCTTCAATAGCATTATTTCTAAGACTGTTGTTACCACTACCAGTAAACTGATCGCCACCATCATCATCAGTTCCATAACCTCTTGATGGGTGTCTGTGACCGGGGTCAGTTACATTTGATGTTGCGCTTGCATCTGCGTTGTGATCGTGAGATTGGTTTTGCGCTCCTTGACTGCTACCTACGTTTCTTCCGCTATCTGCGCCTCTACCATCATCAAAACCTCTAACAAATTCACCTCTAAGGTCAGGCACATTAAAGCTAGAACCAGAACCTCCATAGGTATATCCAATAACTGCAAATAAACCAGCATATGTACCACTTGTTGAATAAGATGCTCCATTGCATTTTACATAACCTGTTGGAACAGTATTAACTCCAACACAAAAAATTGCACCTGTTGGAACACCATTGACAATTTGAAAACTAAGATTACCTGATCCATCTGTCTGTAAAAAACCACCACTTGTTATTGAGGATGGTAATGTCAAAGTTATAGTACTTGACATAGAAGATGGAGGTTTCAATGCCACATGAGGATCTCTATTACCTGTTAACTGAAACATAATAGGTAAGTCATTTAGCAAATGCAAACCATCACTTGTAAGACCTATTCTTTGTGTTCCACCAGTTGAAAATCCAAGATCATTTGCTCCATATCTAAACATTCCTGTATCTGGATCATTGTCAAAGGCATAGGCTGGAGATCCAGCAACAGAAGCATCATCTCCAAACAGTTGACCTGTCATCGTACCGCCAGCACGAGGCAATAATCCTAAATTATCTTCTGTTACTTTTCCTATATTTCTGAAATTTGATCCATCATATATTTTTAAATTATCATCACCTGTTGTATTATCTCCAAACAACATAAATTTTTCTGCTGTTGCAGGATCATTAGGGCCACTATTGCAAGTTTTTATAGCCTCAAAAATATCATTTATATCTGCTCGCACCTGTGCGCCAGATCTATTAGCTACGTTGTATGAACTAACTTGAGCCATTTAAAAAATACTTTCCTCCATATTACACCCCTTTGCCGTAACCAACAGCCTGATATGAGAAATTTCTATCAACGAAACCATTATTAGCAGTCTCGTTTGGATTTTTTATATTAACAGTAAATCCTGTCCCAGAAATATTTGTTACTGTAAAGAAATCACCTGACTGTGCGTTTTGTATCGTAATTCCTATAGAAGGAGGAAAAGCATTTAAACCGCCATCTGTACTACTGGTTCCTGTAAAAAATGGTTTTGCAAAGGTAATTGCTTTTGCTGCTGGCACATTACTGTTGTTTAAAGTGCTAATTGTACCAGAGCTTTGTTCAGTTCTTGAATTAAATGATGCTGTATATCCAGCTTGTTCAATACTTATATTTTGACCAGTATCATCTGATGTTAAGTTAAGTTTAAACTTAAATCCTCTTCCTTTAAATGTACCATTTGCAAAAATATTAAAAGGTTTACCACTAAAGTCTGATGCTTGATATGAAGAACTATTACTAGGTGCTGATGATGTAGTGGCTACTAATACTTGAGCATTTGTTTTTTGTGCAGCAGGGCCATCAAAATTACCATTAATAGCGTAGTTATCAAAACCACCATCAGGAGGGCCACCAAACTGAGGAGAAGTATTGGGTATAACTTCTTCTAATGTGTTAACAAATTGGTAAGTACAATTAGATGTAGATACTGTTTGGGATTGTCCAGCAGTATAAGTAAATGAATTTGTGGTGACAGCAGCTATCTGAAATGTACCATCCACTCCAGCCCCACTTGTTGCGTCAAATTCAATCGAATCTCCTACTGACCTACCATGTGAATTACTACTTATAGTTACTGTTGTACCAGACTGTGTATAAGTAGCTGTAACTGGATCTCCCCCTAAGAAAAAACCAATAGATTGAAAATGACGTTTTAAATTAACAGAAAAAACATTACCTAAATCTAAAATACTTGCAAAATCGTATGAACCTCGTAACCCTTTGGCAACAGTTACATTCCCAGTAGTTGTATTACTATTACCAGTTTTAACTACGAAAACATTTGCATTTGTTACTGAAGTAATTGGAAATTGTCCATTAAGAGCAGCACCACTTGTAAAGGTGTAATCAAAAATATCACCTACACTAAAACCATGAGAACTTATTGTAATAGTAATATCATTGCCCGACTGACTATATGTACCTGTAACTGTCCCTGCTGGATTTGTAAGTTTTAAAGCACCATTAAGAACAGTTGTGTTATTTTTTGTTCCGTCAAATGGTGTGCTGTCAGTGTCTTCTCTATCTGTAAAAACGACTTGATTATCTATCAAGTCTGGTAAATCAATAATTACAGATGTTTCTCCTTGACTAAAGAGTCCTTGATCGTCACGAAATTTAAGAATATACTCTCCTTCAAGACTAGGAACTACTACATCAGTAGAGTTACCAGCAACAGCTTGTATTAAGTCAACTGAGTTAGCAAATGTACCTGTCCCATCAGTCTTATTTGAGTGTCGTATGTAGACTCGACCTCCATGTAAAACGTCAGCATTTATAGATTTATTCCAACGTAGTCTTATTAAATTATTACTAACTGGTTCTGCTGATAAATTCTGTACATCTGCTGGTGGTATTCTTTTACCAGTTGCTTGTAATTGTGCAGTTGAGGCTGTTGAAGATAATTTTAATGCTGAATTAAATGAAAAAACTCTAAATTCATAAAGTCCAGCTACAGTATTCATTATTTCTATATCAGGTCTAAATACAATTTCTGTTACCCAATTAGAATTTTGAAATCTATATTGAACTTGATATTGTGTAACTCCTGTAACAGGTGTCCAAGATAGTAATATTTTATTAATACTAATATTGTTAATAGTTACTGCCTCTTCTCTTATAGGAGTATGTATTACTGGGGGTGCAGCAGGTTGATTTAATAAGGATGTACTTCGTGCTGGTAATGTTGCAAAATCATTAGATTCTATATTGTCATATTTTTCTGATCTGTAGCTTAAGGCTGATATTGAATAATTTACACCATCTTCTTCATCAACAGATATTACTCTAAAAGTTTGTGGAGACTCTCCAGCGTCTTCACTCTCTAGCATCCATATAGAATTAACATTTGGAGTTGCAGATAACGCAGATGTAAGAGTAATAACTTTATCAGAAAGTGAACAATCTTTCTTTTCTACGCTTCCATCAGGAAGAATAACACTACATTTACGATTAGTTCCTCCAAAATTACTTAAACCAAATTCGTCATCTATTGTTATTTGTGTAGTTGTTGCAGCAGCTATTCTTCCTGACCTTCTAAAACCATGTCTAACAGGATCATTTATAAGTATTACAGAACCGGGTCTTACAATAGATCCAGCATCTATTGAAGTAGAAAAACTTACGACCTCAGATTCCTGTTCTTCCGAGAAGACGATTGCACGAGCTAATCTTTGCGCTTGTCCTCTAGAAGTACAACCAAAACTTTTTACTTGTTTTAAAACTACTCCAAGTTTTGCCCTTCTTGTTACCTCCGCAGATGTATTGCCATCACCATAAACTTCAAAATCTATTTCTCTTGAGTCAACATTAAAATAACTTACACTGACAACGCTATGCCTTTGCTTAAGACTAGAGCCTGTATAGCTAAAGCCATCACCAGTTACATTAGCTAAGTTAAACAGATAAACAGGATCACTTGGAGCATCTTGCACTAAAGATATTGTGCCTTGACTCCAAGTAGGAATACATCTCATTACTGCTGCTAAATCTTTTATAAGATCATATGCTTCTTTAGATGATGAAATATTTACGTTGCAACTAAATCTAGCTTCTTGCCCCCCAAAACCATCTTTAACAAGTGCGTTTGCATATTTACTTGCAGTTACAAAACTATATAAATCTAATGTGGTTGATGTTCCTGATGATGTGAAAGTATTGCTTGCATCTAAAAAAGTGCCGAATCCGTACCTTTCGTTTGTTAAAAGATCAAGCAAAATACATGAAGGGCATGAAGTCCATTGTGCTGCTCCAAACGTACCATTAAAAACATAACCATTAGGATAATTAATTCTTCCAGTTTGTAAATCTACATGAGGAGTTATTTTATAAGTGCAATTAGAAGTTGTAACTGTCTGAGATGTACCAGAAACAAATGTAAATGCGTTTGTAGAAACAGAAGTAATTTTGTATGTTCCATCAACTCCATTTCCAGAAGTTGCATCGAATATTATTGAGTCTCCTACAGATAAACCATGTGCATTACTATTAACTGTTACTGTTGTAGTTGATTGTGTGTAAGTTGCTGTTGTGGCGGTAGTATTTGCACTCGGTATTCTTACCTTTATGCCACGAATACGAAAAGATCGTTTTGGTATTGCACTAAATTGCTCAGAATCAAGTCTTAAAGATGTATAGGCTGAGTCTGGATATGTATTTGCATCGTCAATAATTTCTTGAATTAAAGTAACTTTAAATTCATCTTTTAATTTTTCATCTGTACTATCATCTGTAAGTCTTAAAATCTTTACATTTGCTTGTGTATAGGTTGTAGGAAGTTCAATCCTATATTCTTTAGAATATGGGTCAGCAGTACGACCAGTAATACGATCTGATATTTTTAATTCATGTGTACCATTATTTATCTGTAATCTAATTTCTAATTCAACAACAGAACCATATAAATCACCTTCATCTGTTGCTCTCTGTAATTGAGGAAACATGATTGTTACCTTTATTGCATCTTTCCCAGTTCCAATATCTTGAGACACACCACCTGTTGATTTCTTGCAATCTTGAGCAGAAAAACCAGAAACAGCAGCATCGCTTGTGACAATGCCATCTATTTTTGTTTGATTACTTGTACCAAACCTAGTGTTTAAAATTACATTCTGAAAGTTAAATTCTGAATCAGATGGATTGGTATTACTTGCACTTGTAAGTAATACTTGTGTGTCGTTTAAAAAAATATCTTTAAACGAGGCATTGGTGTATGCAGTAGTGCCTTTTACAACTCCTTCTTTTGAAGGTGTTGCAAAACCTTCTATTTCTCCTTCTGAAATTAAATCTAATATAGTTGCAAACTGCCTACTATTTAATGTATCTGGCGCACGATATGGAGTAGGAGGAGAAGGAGGCCCACCAAAACCTCTTATTATTTTATCCGTCATCCGATCACCTGATTTGTATCAATCCCTGCTGATATTACAACAGATCCAGTTACGATCTCACCATAGACAACTGGATG
>VTLG01014952.1_pt1 | contig 20569 bp, 25 predicted proteins | sample 4694571 | NCBI WGS metagenome assembly VTLG01 (sample SAMN12604809, study PRJNA352737) | marine metagenome | biome: ENVO:00000447; feature: ENVO:00000209|ENVO:00000569|ENVO:01000036; material: ENVO:00002151; isolation source: viral sequences binned using virsorter ... | reverse complement strand
TGATCGTGAAAACCATCTTTTAATGGTTCTTGTTTTAGTGGTTTATTATCTTGTGCTTCTGGGTATCTGTAACTTTCTAAATCTTCTGCCATACCTATGCAGTTATTGTTTAAATGTAGGTATCTTTCTCCATTAGCATTTTCTATATAACTTCTAACGTGATTAACACCTGCTGTAATACTTCTTGAGGCTTTATCAGTAATAGTTCTTACGTCAATACCTCTTTTTCTGAATATTTCTATATCGCCAACACCTGATTGACCTTGTGCTTGTAATCCTGCTGGATCACCATAATACCTTGATACCATATATGGTTTAGCTTTTATCATTTCTGCTAATTCATCTGTTTTAATATTTGTCTGATGTACTATTTCATCTATCATATTTATGTGCCATTCTCCATTGACAATATACGTTTGAAACCATCCCACACTAGGCATCCTGTACCCAAAATCAATACTACAAAAAACAGGCAAGTACTGATTATAAGGAAAATAACCGACGTCAAGATTCCTGTCAAAAGGATAAACCCTACCTTCAAATGATGTAAACTGTGCTCCATACTCTTGGTCATAAAGTTCTTTAGACATATTACGTTTTCTTTCGACCAAAAACTTATCATCTTTACCATCAGGAAATGCAAAACTATTATCCCAAGATGGTGCTTGATGAGATTCCCAAAGTTCATCACTTTTTCCAAGTAAAAATAAATCATATAACCAATTAAACCCTTCTGGCGTTGAAATGAATATTGCTTTACCTTTTCTATCAGATAGAGTGGGAGATAAATACATATCCCAAATTCTTGGTCTTACTTTAGCAGCTTCATCTACTATAAGTAAATCCAAACCTTCACCTACAAGTGAATCAGGATTATCTGCTGATTTAGCTTCTACAACAGTACCCCATTTGAATTTGATATATCGTTCTTTCTCACTAGCCTTGATTATGTCATTTTGATGTCCTTTTACCATCTTATCCCATATTTCCCTGAACATCAAATCGGCTTTATCATACGAAAGACCGACTAACCATATTCTCTTGTTCGGCTGGGAGGCGTAGAATGTCGCTTCCATTGCCGATGCAGTCGTCTTCCCGAATCGCCTCCCACATATCATTACAAAAAACCTTGCTGTTTTTTTTGTAGGGTAATGCAATTTTTTTTGACCATCGTGTGGAGTGTAGTCTAAAAATTCAAACCATTTTTCTTTATATTTATTTAAATCTTGCATTATTCTACTAAAGTAATTTAAGTTATAACGTATGACAAATACAAGATATTGTGTTTTGAAACTAAAATAAATACAACATATAGGAGACAGTATGTCCGAAGAAAAGCAAGTATCAAACGAAACAGTAGTGGAAAAGGATACGGAGAGTGTTACTCAAGAACCAGCTCAAAATGAGTACATAGCAGAAAGCAAAAAGTATAGAAAAAGAGCTCAAGACGCTGAAACAAAGTTAGCTAACCTACAAAAACAGTTAGAAACTCAACAAAATCAAAAACTTAAAGAGAAAGAGGAATATAAAACTTTAGCTGAAAAATATGAGGCTCAAGTAAATGACCTTAATCCTTATAAAGAAAAATATGAAGATATTGTTGAACAAAGACGTAATGTTTTGTTAGAAAGGCTACCTCAAGATAAGCGTGAAACTTTTAAAAACAAAGATTTAGATGTTTTAGAATTTATGGTATCTGAATTAAAAACTAAGGTTTCAGAACCTTCAGCAAGAAATCTTGTAGGCACTAAAAATACAGAATTTGGTGGTTACGGTTCTTATGTTGAATGGGCTAGTAAAGACCCAAAAGGTTATGAAAAAGCAAATAATACTGTACAAGGTCAAGGCGTACCTTTAGGTTATGTCAAAGAAACGTAAACATAGCAAAATATTAGGAACTGATTATGATCCTAATAATGATATGTCTTTAGATGTAAAACCAGATGGTGATTGTGAAGTTAAATACAAAGGTCAAAAGATGGATTATATGACTTATGTAGATGAAATAGAAGAAAGAGCAACTCGTCATCAAAAAGGAAAACCTATAAACTCTATCGGTACATTCGCAGGTTTTGGTAAAGGTACTTTAAAAAAATCTTACGAAAAATAATACGCTCTCAAAATGAAGGCTTCGGCAGTTGAAAGAGAGTAAAAGGAGGCTGAAATGGCAGAAACTGATACAGGTGTCGCCCAAGGTGGGTTAGGCAAAATAATAGGTGACGCAGTTATAGCGTTTAATCACTCTAACGTAATGTTACCTTTAGTAACTTCAAAACAAGCAGTGAAAGGTGCGATTACAGTACAATTCCCTGATTATACAAAAATCAATTCATCAGACGTAGGTGCTGGTACAGACGGTGCTGATTACACATCAGTAACATCAATTACAACAGCAGCTAGAAGCTGCACAGTAAGTGAGCACGTTATTAGAGCAGATGTGACTGATTTAGCAGTTATGGGTAATGCTGAAGATTTAACTGGCAATGTTGGTAAAATCTTAGGTAACGCTCTTGCTGCAAAACTAGATGATGACTTAGTAGAACTAGGTAAAGCATTTTCTCAAACAGAATGTGGTGCTGGTACTTCTTTAGCATTATCTCACGTTTTTGGTGCTATGCGTCAATTAAAAACTGCTGGTGCTCCAATGCCTTATAGTTTGGTTTTATCACCAAAACAGGTTTGGGGAGCTAAAGGTCTTATAGCATTAACTAATGATGCAGCAGTAACAGGCTCAAATTCAAAACCATTATCTTTATTAGGTAACAAAGGTGAAGAAGCTATGGCAACAGGATTTATTGGTTCTATTGCTGGTTTCGATGTTTACTATAGTGATCAAATAGATGAAGATGTATCTTCAGGTGGAGATGCTGCTGGATTTGCTATGAGTGCAGGTGCTGTAGGTCTTGGTATAGGTCCTGATGGTTTATTTAGAATTGAAACAGAAAGAAATGCTTCATTCCGTTCTACAGAGTATGTAGGAGTTGGATTCTGGGGCGAAACAGAGATAAAAGACGCTTTTGGTGTTTATATCTTATCAGACGTTTCTTAATTCTTAAAAATAAGGGGGTGGGTAACTGCCCCCTTTAATATGGAGATAATATGGATAAATTTTTTAAAAAAAATAATGGTACAATAATTAAAGTCGGACCACAACACGATTTAAACTCTTTAAAAGATAGATTTATTGAATGTGATGCAAATGGAAAAGAATTAAAAAAAGTAGTTAAAAAAACTAAAAAGGATGGTAAATAATGGCTATCAAGGTTAAAGGTTTTTTACATAGTGATGATAAAATAGTTAGTACTGATGGCGATGCTGATGGAACACTTGCAGAGGATGTACAAGATTATATAGATGGTTTAGATACTACTCCTGCTAAAGTTTCTCATAGTTGTGCTAAATTTGGTTCTAAAATATTTACATTAGTAATTATAGAAACTAACTAATTTAATGACTGAAGTTCAAAATGGTAAAGGCGATTCATACAGGATTCCTGTTACTGATAAAAAGTATAAACAAAATTATAACAAAATTTTCAAGAAAGAAGAAAATGAGTTTAATAGAGAGCATTAAAAAACACGAAGGCTATGTAGGTGTAGTCTATAAAGATTCTTTAGGAATTGATACTATAGGCTACGGCTTTGCCATTAAAGATTTAGAATTAGATGCCGACATTTGTGATATTATTCTTGAACGTAAAATTAAGAATTTACAAGATAGAGTAAAAGTAAAGTTTAAATGGTATGGATATATGCCACAAGAAATTAAAGATGTGGTTATGGAAATGTGTTACCAATTAGGTGTAGGTGGTTTTAGTAAGTTTAAAAAAACAATAGCATTTTTACAGAACAAACAGTTTATAGATGCTTCACAAGAAATGCTTGATAGTCTTTGGGCGAAACAAACACCTAATAGAGCAAAAGAATTAAGTAATAGAGTAAAAGAGGTAGAGGTTGGATCTTGACAGTTTAAAAGTTGGTGGGCTTGGGCTAAGTGGATATATAGTACAATGGGTAGATATTTTTAATCCATTGATTGAATTAAGCTATATGGTTGTACTTATTGCTTATTTTTTGTATCAAATTAAAAAAATAAAAAGTGAGATAAAGTAATATGTCAAAAGGTGTTGTTAAAAGAGTAATAGTAACGCCAGACAAACACTTTCCTTTACACGACCAACCTTCAATAAACGTATTAAAACAAACTATAGAAATAGTCAAACCTGATGCTTATGTTGATTTAGGAGATGTAGGTGAATGGGAAGCGTTTTCGGCTTGGAAGTATAAACGTAAAAAAGCTCCTCCTCTTGAGTTTTTAATAAAAGATTTTGAAAAAGACGTAAAAGATGTCAATGAAGGTATGGACCAAATTGATGAATCTTTAGATAAAGTAAATTGTGAAGAAAAATACTTTACTGAAGGTAATCACGATAACTGGTGCAATATGGCTGTTGATAAATATCCATACATACCACAGTATAAATTTGCTAATGCAGTAAAACTTAAAGAAAGAGGGTACAAATATATTCCCTTTGGAAAAAAGTTAAAATTAGGTAAATTATACCTATATCACGGACACGAATATGGTGGACAATACCATACTAGCAACCATTTAAGGAAACTTGGTGCAAATGTTATGTATGGGCATTGGCACGACATACAACAAATGTCTGCTACCCATTTAGATGGACCAAAGTCTGCTTGGAGTATTGGATGTTTAAAAGATATGAGTAGTGAAGCAAATGCTTGGCTTAATGGAAGAAGTATTAATTGGGCACACGCTTTTGCAATAGTAGATTTTTATAGAGGTGGACTATTTACAGTTCACATAATACAAATTATAAATGGTAGAACTTCATTGTGGGGTGAGTTGATAAACGGAAATGGATAATGATGGTGCAAAAATTAATAATACAGGCTGCTGTAAAATTAGTAGCTAAACAATTCAAATTAGACAAAATCCTACAATACGTTGAAGAACCAAACGAATTAGACGATCAAGTGGATAACCACGAGAATCGTATAAAAAATTTAGAGGCACTTGCACATCCAAAAAGGGAATTTGTTAGTTGCTCTAAATGTCAATCTAAAATAGAGGAGAAAATATGTTAGATTTTTTATCAAGTAATACAGGATTATTAGTGGGTGGTAGTGGTGCAGGAATAGTGCTATACATCCTCAAAAAGGTACCAAACGAGCAAATTTGTGCTTGGGTAGAGGGTATATGTTATGCAGCAGGTAAATGTATGACTTTAGGATTATCAAAATGGAAATGGACAAAAAACTTTTGGAACAGTACAATAGAACCTTACTTTATTGATCTAATAGATAATTTAATAGGTGGTGCTGTAAGAGGTTTTATTAAAGGATTGAGAGTAGATAAGTAATGCCTTACAAGACAAAAGATGGAAGATTAGTTAATGAAGTTACATTAGGTGATGGCTATCCTTTGTCCAACAATTTACAACCTATTAAGGTGGCAGGTGAGGCTTCTGCGATAGAAGTAGCAAAAGCCTTGCCTGATGAAAGCAATAATGCTAAAGTTAAAATTAAAGGTGATTTAGAAGTAACAGGAACTACAAAAGGTGTAGTTGATGAATCTGATATTGTACATATATCAGGAACAGAAACAATTACAGGAAGTAAAACATTTAGTCAAGCCATAGTCTTAAGCAATGATACTAATTTACATTTAGGCACACAAGATAATAACGATTACATATATTCAGATGGTGCTAACATAAATGTTGCTATGGATGATAGTGATGTAATACAAATAAAAGATATTGAAATAAGGTCTGAAATTCCTATTAAAATACAAGAAGCATCATCTGCAAATGGAGATACAGCAGGTAAAGGTCAAATATGGGTTAAAAACGATACACCTAATAATTTATATTTTACTAATGATGCAGGTAATGATGTACAAATAACAAATGGTAGTTCATTAGCAAGTGGTGGTGGTTCAGAATTTAGACAATTAATAAATGCAGGATTTAATTATAGTTCAGCAGGTGGAACATTAGTATATATACCACTTGTTGGATATATAATAGAGTGGACAAGTCAATTTGGTAGAAATGAATATGTATCTTATGTTGCACCTTATGATGGCTATCTTAACCAAGTAGTATTTAGAAGTGAAGAAGCCTGTGGTTCTACAGTTGTAGGTTTTCATAAATCATCAACAGGAACAGAATCGCCAAATTCAACACCAAGTGCAACAGTAACAGTAGATATGGCTACTGATGATACACCATACAAATTTGCATTTTCAAGTAGCAATACATTTAGTGCAGGAGAAATTATTAATATATCATTTGACCCTACTAATGATGCAAATGATGTAGTATTTACAGCAGAATTTATATTAGATAGTAGTTCAGGATTATAGGAGAATAAATGGGAAGTTTAGCAGGAAAGTCGCCAAGTACGACATATAAAAGTTTATTAAAGGTATCAGATGAAACTAATGGTGTTTCAACTTCAGTATCTCAAATAGAAGATGGTGAAGGCACTTCTACTTGCTTATCAGTAAGTGATGATAGTTTATTAATTACACCACAAACTGATAACTCAACAGCTACATTCGAAGTCAAAAATACTGCAGGTTCAAGATTATTAAGAGTAGATACAAGTAATTCTGTTTGTAAAGTAGGTTCTACATTGACACCTGCAAATAGTCAAATAATTGAATTTCATGCAAAAACTTTAGTTCCTGCAACAGCAGGTACACATCATTTTGTAGGTAGAGGTATGTCAGGATATTTTGGTGTGGCTACAGAAATGTCAAATGGAACAGGTACAGATCCTGCAACTACATTTGATGCAGGTGCTTCAACAGATGATTTATTACAAAATTTATTTATTGTTCCTGTAAACTCAACTATAGATGCTTGTAAGTTTATGGTTTCTACTATAACAGATACAGATTGTACTATCAATGTACACTTATACAAATTTACAATGACAAATGCAGGTGGTACTGATGATGGTAATTTAACAGGTGGTACATTACTTGCAAGTGGACAAGCAACAGCAGTAGATAGAAATGTAATTAAAACAGTTGATTGTACAATAGACAGTTCTGCTGTGTCAGCAGGAGAAGTTATTGCTTGTTTCGTAGAAAATGAAACAAACACAGATTCAATATTTATTCAAACACAGGTTTTATACCACTTTAATTAGGAGAAGAAATGGCAAGATTAGATGCAAAATTAGAAATAACAACAGGATTAGGAAATGAATATCTTTGTGAAATGCAAGATAATTATACTGAAGTTAAATCAATAGTACAAACAGTAGATAATTCAGATGAATTTACTGATATTGTAACATTTGGTACAGCAAGTTCTATTGGTGGTGATGCAGGTATAAGAATGGCAGGTGCTAAATTAGTAGTTGTTAAAAACAATAATGATATACCTATAGAAATACTAATAAGGACAACAGAATTTAAAGATAATTCTAATGTTGATGAATTAAATAGTGTTGATTTAGGACCTGATTCTGCTACATCAATTAGAAGTATATCTTACATTATTGCTGCAAATGAATATATGGTTTTACCTAGCACTTGGATGGTAAGTTATGCAGAAGCACATTCAGCAGCAAATGCAAAAACTATTAGTAATCAAGGTGGTTTTGACGTAAATAGTGGCAAACTTTATAGTGCAGCTATAACTGATATTGCAACAGCTTTAGAAAACGACACTACAACTTTTGTTGTTGATGATACAGATTTTTTTAATGTTGGAGATTTAATACAATTAGGTTCTACAACAGGTACAACTGTAACCAATATAGAAATTGCAAGAGTTGTGTCAATAAGTGATTCAACAACAATGATTTTAGAAAGAGGTTTATATGGCTCAATAACTGCTGATAAAGATGCACAAACTGATTCTACTAATGGTGCTGTAGTAAATGCTAAAGTTTATTTACCTTTTTTTAATACACAAGAAAATTATGATAAATACCACGATGATGCAAATGCAGTAGGAAAAGTACAAACAAATTCAAGTGGTAGATACACAGCACAAAATTTATTTGGTTATGGTAGAACAGCAGATGGTGTATGCGATGGAATTGTTAAAGGTTCTTTTGCTTTAAAGTTTTATAATTCAGGTTATCAAGAGTTAGGTTTATCAGGTATTACGCCTTCAACTAATACAGGTTTAGCTGCTTCAACAGAATATAAATTTAATATAACTGTAGATGGTGGTAGCACTTTTTCTAATCTTACATTTACTACAGATGCTACAAACCTTAATTTTGGAGGAAATAATGGTGTTTTACAAAAGATTCAAGCAGCACTTGATACTCAGTTTTATACATCAGGAAATCTTTTTGAAAAGCAAGTTACTGTAGGTATTGTAAATGGTGATGTTAGATTTACATCAGGAACTAGAAATAGAGTATCTGCAATAGCACTTGCAGCACCTACAAGTGGTACAACTCCATTTGGAGTTGGTAGAATACCTGCTATAGGTAGTATAGAAAGTGCAGTAGCAGCTTCTTTACCTGATGATACTATTGACGATAAAGCATATAATACAAGTATATCAAATAAATCAGTATTTGCTTATGATGATGCTAAAGGTAATATATTAGGTGTAGCAACAGGTACATTAAATTATGAAACAGGTGCTATAGATATTACAGGACCTGCTAATGCTGAATTTGTAGTAAGTTTTAATTATGATTCAGCACATAGTGGAGGTTTAGTTGCTTCTAATACTATGTCAAAATTAAAAGCAAGAAGTTTAAATAGTAAAATAGATGCAGAAATAGAAGTATTAGGATTTGTGTAAAGGAGGATAATATGCCATATCATAATATGAAAAAGAAAAAAAAGAAAACAAAAAAAAGAAAGAAGAAGTGAAATGCCAAAAAGTGATTATGTTAAAGGTGTTAGCATGAAAGGTCTTAATAAAAGACAAAAAACAGCGATGAGAAGGCACAAAACACATCATACAGCAAAACATTTAAGATCTATGGCTGCTTCTATGAGAAAAGGAAAAACCTTCACACAATCGCATAAAATCGCTATGAAAAAAGTTGGCGTTTAATGGCTAAGTATAGAGGTAAATCAGTAAGATTGAATAAGCCATCTCGTATTAGAAAAGGTCAAACTAGTTATGGAAGAAAAAAGTTCCAAGTATATGTACAAGATGGAAGTAGAGTAAAAAGAGTAACTTTTGGTGATCCTAATATGAGAATTAGAAAGTCAAGTCCTGCTAGACGTAAATCGTTTAGAGCAAGACATAAATGTGCAACAGCAAAAGATAAAACAACAGCAAGATACTGGAGTTGTAAAAAATGGTAAAAAGACGTAGAAAAAGCACAGTAAACAAAGCAGGTAACTATACTAAACCTGCTATGAGAAAAAGATTATTTTATAAAATTAAAGCAGGTAGTAAGGGTGGTAGAGCAGGACAATGGTCGGCTCGTAAAGCACAAATGTTAGCAAGACAATACAAAGCTAAAGGTGGAGGATATAGATAGTGGCTTTAAAAAAATCACAAAAGTCTTTGAAGAAATGGACAGCACAGAAATGGGATTATGTTTCTAAAGGAGATAAAAAGAAACCTAAATCTAAACGTGGTAGATATTTACCTAAATCTGTTAGAGCAAGTCTTACACCTGCACAAAAAGCATATGAAAATAGAAAAAAAAGACGTGCTACTAAAGCAGGTAAACAAAGAGCAAGTTATTCAAAGTCTGTTAGAAGAAAGATGAGAGGTAAGTAATGGCAGCACCAATATATTGTACACATAAAGAATTAAAAAGAGTATTTCCACAGCTTGATAGTTTTGATAATAAAAAACCTGTATATGGTTGGACAGAAGTTTCAAGCAATAAATATGCAGCACATAATAGTGGTTTAGTAACTCAATGTTTTGCAGATGGAGAAGATTTAGGACCTGCACAGTCAGCACATACTGATTTAAATGTTGAAGGCGAATGGTTTTACAATTCTGCTGAAGATGTACTTTATTATTTTTCTGCAACTAATCCTAATGATAAATTGATGGAAGCAGGAGAAGAATTTACTGCTATGGTTACACAATACAGGACTGATGCTAGTAGATACCTAGATAGTATGTTAGACCCTAATATGCCTAAAGAAGCGTGGAAAGATAAAGAAGGCAACTTTGATTACATAATTATTCGTACTACAGCACTTATTGCTGCTAATTTTATGATTAAAAGCCATGACCCTAATAGCGAACTTGCTAACGCTTTAATCGAAGAAGCTAGTCTTAACATTGAAAACATCAATCAAGGTAAAGCAGCTTTATCTTGGCAAGTATCAAGAGATTCATCTCAAGGTGTTGTTAGAGACGTAACTTACACTTCAGGTAAAATTAGACCTGTTGATACAAGAGGTCAATGGACAGGTACTTATGACTTAATTAAGGTTAAAATAGGTACTGGTGGCGTTCTAGGAACGGCTACATATAGTGTATGGGTTAAAGATGGAGATAAACTTAAAAATAATCAAATAGTTACTAATGAAATTGTAAATGGTGATTATCAAGAGTTAGCAGGTGGTTTAGAAATAAGATTTGCAGGTGCTTCAGATTCTACAGAAGCTGCTACTAATGATGAATGGGAAATAGAAGTGTTCGGTAGATATGAAGATGTAGATGTATCAAGTGGTAAAGCCGTTAAAATGACAAGAATTAGAAAATATGGAAGGTATAATAACTAATGCCTGTAACTTTTACTAGCAATTTTACAAATATTCTTAATAAATTAAGGAACATATTAAGAACAGAATTTAAGGGTGGATTACCTGTATTTATTGGACATGAGCAAAAAGAACAAGGCTCACAATATTTGAGGTTAGACCCTATAGGTAGCAACCTTATAGAATACAATGTTAATGGTGAATTAAGAGAGTTTCAGGTAAATATGTTTTATTATTTTGCCGATCCTAATGTAAACAAAACATCATTAGACCACGTTTTAAGATATGTATCAAGGATTGAGGCGTTAATACACGATAACATTACTATGACTTTAAGTGATGCAAATAGTTCATCTTGTTTTAATTGTAGAATAGAAACAACTGAATTGAACGCTTTAGATGACCAAAACGAATATGTTGTACAGTTTGAATGGCGAGGACAACATTTAGGAAACTTAGATTAGGAGTTATTATGAAAATAAAGTTAATTAGTAAAGATAAACCTATAACATCTAATTGGTGTTTTTTAAATAAAGGTTTTTGCCTTACTACTATACAAAAAATAAATTCAGGGAAGCAAGTTAAAGTTGATAAAATACCAAAACCTGCTTTAGAATATGTGGAAGAAGTTAAAACAAAAAACAAGGGTAAGAACCCTAAAGGAGATAAATAATGGCAAATGTAAAGGCTTATTCAAGTAAGCAATTTTCATTTTTAATTGCTATGCAAGATGATATGGGTACACTTAATCCTAACACCAGTGGTACACCCGATAACCCTTATTTAGCAGTAGATGTAGATTCAATAGGAACTCCATCTTTAAATTTAACACAAGTATTAGAACCTAGAAGTGGTAGTAGAGTTTTACAAGCTACTGATTTTTTTCAAGACAATAAGAATAAAGTTATTGAAATATCAGTATCAGGAACTGCTACAACTGAAATATTAGATATGCTTTTGGGTAACATTACTCAAGGTGATACTGTGCCTTATGGTATAGGTTCATCAGGTGATGTTTCTACTTTTACAAGTGGAACTGAAAATCAAACAGCAAATCAAATATTATCTATAATGTATAAAACACCTGCAACAGGGCACGGTATGGCATTCAAAGATTGTTTTTGTACTTCATTGTCTTTGACAGGTGATGCAGGTACAGAAGGTGGTAGAATTAAATTTTCTGCAACTTTTAAAACAGGTAGTTTACCAATTTTAAATCAATCAGATATAGGTATTGATACTGCTATTAGTCAAAATAATTATTTTATGAGAGATTGGGTATCAGCTCAAAGAGTTCTTGCAGGTATTACAGGTGTTTTAGTAAATAATTTTACTTTAAACATAGAAAATGATGTAACATTTTCAGGTATTACATCAACTGGTTTTGAACACATGGCAAGAGTATCTGAAGTTGTAGCTAATGCTGATTTTAATGTAAAATATGATGATTTGACTGATGTATTAGTTGAAAATTTTCACGACCAAGTATCAGGTGCATCTGAAGGTGCTACATTAATGGGAACAGATGATACTCCAAGTGATGGTGAATTTGAATTTAAGTTTGCTAATTCAATTATCACAAATGCAGCTTTAAGTGAAGGTGATGTTATGGCTGTAGATGTATCAGTAAAAGCTGTTGGTGCAGGTAGAGGTAGCTCAGACTTATTATTTGAAATATCTTGTTAATTAAAATAAAGGAAATAAACAATGGAAATGAAACTTAAATCTGGTAAAAAGATCAAGTTAAAAGATGTATCTATAGATGAAAGAGATGAAATGCTTGATTCTGTACAATACGAATATACTAAAGATGGTAAAGTGCAAGGTGTAAAAATGATGCACTCTACAATGACAAAATGGATTCGTATTGGTGTTGATGGCGATACATCAGATAAATTTCTAAAAACATTAACTCTTGAAGATAAAACTGAAATATTTACAGAAATGCAAAGTTTATATCTTGTGGGGGAAGAGAAAGCCTCCAAGTAGAATTAACTATATTATCTGATAGCTGTGGAGGCTGTCAATATTGCGAATTTCCTTATGAAGCACAGTTACCTGTGAAAACAGAACAAGGATATGAAACTAGAGAGTTTAAATCTATTGATGATATATGGGCAGTCATAGAATTGATTGCCCTTGAAACCAAAAGATTTAATTTAGAAAAAGGAAAGGATTTTGACGTGTCTAAAAGTGTAATATCTCAAATTCCATTCTTTACTTGTATAAATCATATACGAAATGAAAAATATTTAAAACTTTTTAACAAATATGTTTATTGTACTGAAACAGGCACACCTGCATATAAAGGTAGTTATGGTGAACAACCTGCTAAATGGGTACAATATTTTTTTATAATTAAAAATGCGATGGCAAAGAAAAGTCAAATGATACAAGAAAAAGCGAAGAAAGAGGCGAAATCAAATGTCTGATATTATCGTAAAGTTTAAACCACAAGGTGAACGTAGATTAATTGAAGCAATTAATAAATTGCAAAGAGCTACAGGTGCTCATACTACTACTATTGTTAAAAATACAGTAGAAACTAAAAAAAATGAAAATGCACAAAAGGGTTTAGTAAGAAACACAAGGCTTTTAGATAATTCTTTTGCTACTCTAAGATCTAATTTATTGCTTGTAAACTTTGCACTATCTTTAGGTGTGGTGCAACTACAAAAATTTGCACAACAAGCAGCTATATTAGGCTCAATGGAAAGAGCATTTGTAAGTCTATCAGGGGGAACAGATTTAGCTAGTGATGCTTTAAATAAATTACAAGAAGCTACAAATAATACGATGTCTGATTTTGATTTATTTCAACAAGCAAACAATGCTTTGATTCTTGGTGTTACAGATAATGCTGATGAAATGGCTAGTTTATTTGATATGGCACAACGACTTGGTAGAGCTATGGGCGTTGATACAAAGCGTTCTGTAGAATCTTTAATTACTGGTATTGGTCGTCAATCAAGGATGATGTTAGATAACATAGGAATCCAAGTACGAGCAGAAGATGCTTATATAAAATATGCAAAAGCTAATAATTTAGTGGCTTCATCACTTACTGATGCTCAAAAGAAACAAGCATTTATGAATGAAGCTCTTGCACAAGGACAAGCAGCAGTTGATCAGTTTGGTCCAGAAATATTGTCTGTACAAGATAGTTATGACCAACTAGAAGCTGCTACAATAAATTTAAATTCAAGATTAGGTGAAGTTATAAATGATGGATTTCTTCCTGCTGTACAAGCAACAACAGATTTTATAAATTCATTAAATACAGAAAGAATAAGAGTAATAGTAGAAGCATTAATAAGTCTTGTCAGTGTATTTGTTGCATATAAAGCACAAATAGCACTAGCTGCAGCTGGTACTTATGTACTTAATGCAGCAAAAATAGCTTTAGTTTCATCTATTGGAGGAGTAACATTTGCATTTAGAACATTTTTTACAGTTTTATTAGCAGGTTTTGGACCTATAGCACTTTTCACAACACTTGTAGGTGGTGCAACTTTTGCACTTTTAAGATATAGAGGCACTTTTGCACCTTCTGCAAAAGAAGCTGTAGAACTTAATCAAAAAATTGGAAGATTAAATAAAACTATAGAAAGCACAGATGCAACAGGAGCAACAAAAACATTAGATGAATATTTGCAAAAATTAATAGAAGGAAACAATATATTATCTATTACTGTTAAGTCTTTTGATACAGATGTATTAGAAGAATTTAAAAAAGGACTAAATAAACTTTTTAAAGATTTTTCTGCTGAAGCTTTTCGTGAAGAAATCAAAAAATCACTTGGCGTTACTGATGATTTTTTTAATAAGTTTTTAAAAAGAGGTCCTTTGGTAAACTCGGTAACAGATGGTATAATAAAAACTCAAGAAGAATTTATTGCAGTATTAGAAATTATGGTTGATAAAAATTCAAAACTTGATTTACAATTAATAGAACAAATAGTTAAAGAAACTAGATTAAATAAAGAAATAAAAGAAAAAAGTAAAAATTACAAAGATTTAAGTGATTCTATGTTTGACTTTTCTATACATACAGGCGAAAGTAATAATCAAACAGTAAGTTTTTTAGAAACACAAAAATTATTAACACAAGAATTTTTGAATAGTGATGCAGCTCAAGAACAATTTTTAGACTCCATGTTAGAAATAGCTAGAGAAATGGCTTCTTTAGGTTTATTAAATGAAGACCAAATAATAGGTTTAGGTTTGTTAGAAGAAAAATATGCAGATTTAGTTTTTGCACAAGATACTGCTGGTGATAGTGCTGTAGAAAATTCAATAAAATTTACTGATGCTTTAGCAACTAATTTATCAAATGTAGGAGCTATTGCTTCTGCTTTTGCTGATATAGAAAAAATGAGTGGAGCTAGTGCAAGAAAAGTAGCTAATATTCAACACATAGCTGCAATTTCTAATACAGCAGCAGCAGCCACACAAGTTTTAGCAGATGAAAAGTTAGGAACTTTTGGTAAAATATTAGCTATGACAGCAGTTATTGCAGCAGGTACTGCACAAGTAATGACAATAGAAAATTCTTTAAGACAATTAGGTGGTTCTGCATCAGGTGGTGCATCAGGCAGTTTTGAACAAGGTGGTCTTGTAGGTGGTCAAAGACATTCACAAGGTGGTACAATAATAGAGGCAGAACAAGGTGAATTTGTTATGAGTAGAAATGCTGTGCAATCTATTGGTCTTGAAACACTAAATCAAATGAATCAAGGTGGTTCTACAGGTAATGTAGTTATTAATGTATCAGGTAATGTTATGACACAAGATTTTGTAGAAGGTGAACTTGCAGAATCAATTAAAGAAGCTGTCCGAAGAGGTAGCGATTTTGGATTAAGTTAATGATTGAATTATCGCCAAAATTTAAAAGTGCACTAGGAACTTCAAGAACAACTACTATATATCCTGTATTAAGAATCTATAAAGGTGTAAGAATAGATCAAGAAAATCAAGATTTTGAAGGACAGTCTGATGGAGTTATAAACTTATCTATTAAAGATACAAATTTATCTAATTTGAATGGTGAATATGAAAATTATTTACCATTATTATTGAAATCACCATCTTTAAAAACATCTGCTGATTTAATTAATAATAAATTTACTATTTCAAATGTTTCTGTTGAAATATCAAATTATAAATATGCAGGTCAAAAGTTTAGTGATAATGTTGTAGATTATTTAAAATCAGTATGTCAATTATTTTATGTAGCAAATGGTATAGATTCTATAGAAGATAGTTTGTTGGTTTATACAGGAACGATAAGACGTTTTGACCAAAGACAAGATTCTATAAGATTACAATTAGAAGACTACACACAACAAATTATGTCGGCAAATGTTCCATCAACTTTAATACCTGATGATAAAGTACAATATGATGAAAATGTAATTGGCAAACCATATCCTGCAGTTTATGGGCACGTTAATGCAAGTCCTTTAATATACAATAAATTTGAAAGATTAGAAATAGATAAACCAGAACAAAATATTGAAGGTGATTGGGAAAGTCCTACAACTATTGATTATCAAAATGAAGCTATAAATGATAATCACCCATTAAAAAATAGAGGTTATTTACTTGATAAAGCACATTTATCTGTATATGATGGTGCTCATTTATATATACCTCAAAAAGGAGTAGTAGGATGGGGTTCAAGAAGATACGCTTCAGGTGATTTAAATTATTCAGATTTAGAATTTTACAATTTTATGCAATCTGACACTAATCAATCAGCTAGTTTTGTATTAAATTCTGAATCTCTTGTTTACTCAGAATATGAAGAAATTAATGGAAAATTAGAAGGAACTGGCAGTTTAGGAATACCTGCAAGAGTATATAGACCTTTAGAAAAAGTAACTTTTTTTTCAGAAAGCCACACAACATACCAATACCCAAATGCAGATGATAGACCTTTGAATAGTGTCAATAAATTTATAGGTTATCAAAATAATAGGGCGTTAGCTGATAAAGTAGTTCAAGAATACAAAAATTGGTTTGATGGTGGTGCTGATACTTGGCAAACTTCTTATATGCAAAATTTATACAACGAAGATTGGGGAACAGATAGTCCATCTATGTATTGGTGGCAACCTACTACATTAAATGAAAATGTTAATTACGATGGTGAAAAAAGATGGTCTAGTAAAGATGATAAATGGCTTAATGCTGGTATGATACCTGAATTTCCTGTTCAATGGATTCAAAATAACAATCAAGGTAGTGGATTACATATATATTCCATCAATACAGTAGGTCGTGCTACAGGTTCATTTGCAAGATTGCAAGTTAAAACTGGTGTAGGGTCTTATCCTTGTGTAACAAAAATATTTTATGATATAAGTTATTTTCAAGGTGATGGTGAATATGGTGGTTGGGAACAAAATTACAATGTATATCCTACACAATTTTGGTGTGAAAAACAATTAGCAAAAAGACCATTAAAAGGTGCAAATAGTTTTAATGATTTTACAAATAATTCTTCTTATCATTGGGAAAGAAATAGGGGTGATATACAATCTAATACACCTGATGATTGGTACACACCTGCTAATGTTCCAAATCATCAACATTATTTCAAAGATATTGATAATTATGAAAATCCAAATCCTTCAGAAGAAGGAGAAACACACGAATGTGGTAGGATAGATACTCACCATAATGAACAGTTTCGTGAAAGTAATGTATTTCAATATATTAATATTATAAAAGGTTGGAATAGCACTACAGGTTTTGATTCTATACAATGGGGGGCTTCTGGACATACTGGTCGTGAAAATGAAGATTATCAAGCTGCTTCAGTAATTGCAAACTTAAAAAATATTTACATAATTCAAGATGTTTTAGTAGATCAAATGTATGAAAAAAATTTTTATGCAAATGTAGGTGGTAGATTAGATGAAAATGGAGATAGAATAGATAGAATTGAATTTATTATGAAAGATATTTTAAGTAATGAATTAGATTTTGAACAAAACATAGAAGAAAATACTGCTTTTGATGGTTGGAAATATGATTTTACATTATCTGAACAAAAAGAAGTAAAACAAATATTTGAAGGATTATTTAAAAGTTCTATTGGTATTCCTACCTATAACAATTTTGGTCAATTTAAACTTATTCCAATACATCAAGTTTTGGACAATGTTACTTATCAATTAATTGAATCAAAGGATGTTCATAGATACAATTTTACACTTACAAAATTAGATGATATAAAACACCAAGTAAATGTTAAATATAACAAAAATTACGCTTCTGGAGAATTAGAAGATGAAACAGGGTATAGTTTATATGTAGAAGAAATTGAAGAATTTTTTGAAACTTATGATGCTATGACACAAGAATTATATGATGATGAATCTTTACATTATAACATAGATTATTATGGTTTAAAATTTGGAGAAGCAAAATTAGACGTAGAGAGTGAATACATAAGAGATGAAACAACTGCAAGAAAATTACAAAAAAGATTAGTTAGTTTTTATGCTAATCAACATTTAATTTTAAAATGTGATTTACCAGTAAAATATTTAGGATTAGAATCAGGCGATTACATAAGATTAGACCAACTAATAAATGATGATAAAGTTTTTGGGTATGATTACACACAACCACAAATAAAAAATGGTCAGTATATATATCCTGTATTTTTTATTACTAATATTTCAAAGAGTATTGATAAAGTTAGTATTGAGGCTATACAAGTTCATAGAGGTGAGTATGGTATGCCTGATAATATTGTGTTTGGTGAGGATGAAGGTACGCCTTTTATATCAGATAATGGAGGTAATAATGGTAATTTTAATACACAACTATCTGATCCATTTGATGATCCTGTTTATTCTGAAGAAACAATCAATACTGAAGAAAGCACACCAAATTTATTTGATATATCTTTAACAGGTAATTCTATACTTAATAATGGATTAGTAACTATAACTGTTTCAGAAAGTATGCAATCCGATTGGTCTTATTTAGTTTATCTTACAAAAATATCAACTATTGATGGTACAGGAATTACATTTGAAGATACTGCAGGTCAATCTTATACTATACCTGATGGCGATTATACTGAATCAAATCAACCACAATTTGGTAATGGTGCGACTGCAGCTAATTTATTACATATTAGTACATCCACATCTGATTTAGCTGACAATTTTAATGGGCAAATACTAATATCAAAACTTTGGGCAATAGAACCTATTAGTGCAAGTATGGAATTTGAAATAAAAGTTTTTCCATTAAGTATGGAAGGTATAACTGATTCATCATACACAAAATTTGCTAATTTTAAACAACTTGGTGAAAATGTAAATTATCCTATGGGCGATGTAAATGGTGATTACATAACAAATGTTTTAGATGTTGTTAGGTTAGTAAAAATTATAAACGAAACTGCAACAAATGTAGAAGATGGCGAACTTGAAAGAGGTGATATGAATGATGATGGTATTACAAATATATTAGATATTGTAATTTTAGTAAATTTAATTTTAGGACAATAATGGCAAAAGCAATAAAAACAGGAAAATTTTATAATTTTAACAAAACAAATTATGCAGATGGATTGGCAAAAATAACTTGTAATGATGGATTATGTGCTATAGATTCAAATGTAGAAATTATGGGTATAGAAATACATTTTACAGGTAAAGTACAAATAACACCTGATCTACCTGATAATTGGATTATGCAAGGTAATCAAAATAAATTATTAATATTTACTTTACAAAATGCTCCTTTGCAAAAACATTCTTTATTTAACTATATAGGTGAAATAAATATTGTAAAATCTGTAATAGCTAATAAAAATGGTCTAAAAATTAATTACTTTATAGAAGATAGTAAATCAAATTGGCTAACAGAAAGTTTAAATTTTGATATAAATACAAGTCAATGGAAAGATATAAAAGATTTTAGAAAAAAGGGTGAGGTTAAAAAAACAAGTTATAATTTACCTGATTACGACTTACCTAAAGTAAATAAAAAACAATTAAAACAAATTAGACGTAGAGCAACAACTACAGCACCTACATATACAACAGGTGGTGGTAGTACAAGTGGTTCAGGAGGCTCAGGAGGATATTAATGGGAAAGCAAGTTAAAACGCCAAGATTTTATGTAGATATACCTACATTTTTACACGCCACAGGACAATTAGGTTGGGATGATATTAAAGGTGGTGCAGAATTATTATATATGAATTGTGCTAACCCTTATACAAGACCAAGCGACCAAAATTCACCTACCTTTTTTATGATAGGTCATCCAAACAATAATAGTCCCAAAACATCTTTTCCTATTAATTTTTGTGCTTTGTTAAATCATAACCTTGCATCAGATGCTTTGCCATTTGGTGTGGTAGGTAAAAAAGGACTTACTTCAAATGATGGAACACATCCAAGATTACACGCTAATTTAGGAGCTGTATCAAATGTTTTAAATACTCCAAATCCTACTTATGGTGATTTAGCTCCTTCATATAATGGTACAAATATATGGACTTTTAGTGATAAAGATGGGGAAAATGAGTATTGGAGGTCTTTTGAATTATTTTTTCCTGATGGATTTGATACTGAATATACACATCAATTAGGTTCTTTTGTGGTAGGTAAGTATTTTGATTGTCCAAGAACACCTGATTTAAATGTTAGTATGTCAAGACGTTTTGATGGTATTAAAAAACAAAAAACAATAGGTGGTAAGCAGTTGGCGAATATATACTATGATGGACCAACAGAATGGACCATGAATAATGGAAGCGAAACTTATAAATACCCACCATTTGAACTTGATACTACAAGCGACGATTTTAATCAAAGAGTTAAAAGTGGTTTAGGTCGTA
>VTLG01001038.1_pt1 | contig 20569 bp, 22 predicted proteins | sample 4694571 | NCBI WGS metagenome assembly VTLG01 (sample SAMN12604809, study PRJNA352737) | marine metagenome | biome: ENVO:00000447; feature: ENVO:00000209|ENVO:00000569|ENVO:01000036; material: ENVO:00002151; isolation source: viral sequences binned using virsorter ... | reverse complement strand
GTTCTATATATCCCTAGCCGAATTATTGACGGTTCCCTTAAGCGTTTTTAACGTTCAATGGAGCCCTCAACCAGCTCCAAAAGTCCCAGAAATCTTTTTTAAAATGAAAGACAACATCACTATGGCCTCTAATAAGGCCGAGATAATCGACTCTGCTCTTGAGATTATTGATACTCAAGAGGGGGAGTTAAGTACCTTGCGTCAAAGGCAAGTTGTCTTAATATCCCTGGCCGGATTTTTCTTTACTTTGCATATGCTTTTTTAGTTATGACTCTTAAGTGCCCATCTTGTGGCTCTATAAGTTTCATTTCCGCTGGGGGTAGTCAAGAGAAAGTTCTTGATGCTCCCTCGGTGGAGACAAGAAACAAAGAAAACACTCCATACCTAAGAAGAAGGCGGAAGTGTAATAAATGCGGCAACTTGTTCTCAACTAGAGAATATGAAGTTAATCATCTTCAATCAATCATGATTGCTATGAAGACAGACTCCATGACACCTGTTAGTGATAAGCATTTAGATTCTCTTACTACTGAAATACAGGATTTGTTAGAGGAGCTGCTTTTATGGGCAGGTCATGTAAAAAAACAAAAAAAACTACTTAGAAAAAGGAGGAAAACTGAGGATCATGGACTGCCCTAAATGTAAATCTAGATCCACTATCGTCATAGAGGCTAGAAGAGATCTTGCTGGAGGAAAAAGAAGAAGAAGAGAATGTCAAAATTGTAAATATAGGTTTACGACTTATGAGGTTTATTCTCATGATCTTATAGATGATGACCAATTTGAAAAAGATATAAAAAAATTAACTGATTCACTGGAAGAAACAAAACATTCAATAGTGAATACTATCGACAACCTACTTTCAAACATCAAGGAGAAAAGCTGATGCCCTCACCCAAATACAAGATCAATGATCAAGTCAATAAAAAAAGAGGAAGTATAGGAATTTACCTAACAACCGAGTCCAATATTGGAACGATCACCAAGGTTATAGAGAAACATAACAAAAGGGATCGAATTTGTTATTACTACGAAGTCCAATGGACTGACCGTAGGCGTAGTGAACACGCACAACACATCCTCACACCAGCTCCTTAAATTCTCATGTCAATTAACAAAGAACAATTCCAAGGCATTTCTAACAAAGTTAAGGAGTGTCTAAACATCCTTTCTGAACTACCAGATAGTGAAAAGAAACAGTTAGCTATTCTTATGGTGGCTAATACTTTAAGTCCAAAGTTTGCTGCTGAGACAGCTAAATTTATGCTTGACTTAGATAAGTGGGAGAATCTCTAGATGTCTTATTATTCATTTAGTAGCGCTCTTCCTAAAAAGCTTTATGTAATTAAAGTTTCAGATCCTAATCATCAACCAGGAGTAAGGACTGAATTAATTACTGCTGCTTCTCCTAAAAGAGCAGTAGAGATTGCTAGAGAGAAATGGCCTGAAGCAGAAGGAATGATGGTTGTTGATAGTAGGGACTTGATATGAATCCAGCCCAGATTCAGATTCAAATAGAAAACGAAATGGAGAGTAAGGGGTTTGCCTCTTACTCAAATAGAGTCCAGAAAAATATTAAAAAGGGACATGCCTCTGATAACAGCTATGCAATTCATCTGATTAAGGCAGGTTTACAACCTTTATCTGACGAAATACAAAAGTTTGTTAATAGAGCATGGCGAGGTAAACCAGGCCCAAAAGCTATTGCTGCCAAACTATTACAGAAGTTTCCTAATCCAGATGTAGTTGCATACATCACTTGGAAAGCTGTTTTAGATCTTGTCAGCAGTGAAAAAGCTACTGCTACAGCTGTTGCTATTAAAATTGGCAATTTATTAGAAGATGAACTTAGATTTTCTGTCTTTGAAGAAAGAAATCCTAAGTTTTTTAAGGTATTAAAAGACCACATATCAGATACCAAGCATCACGGTTACAGGAGAACCATGATGATGGGTCATATGCGTAATCATGGTTATGAATTTCAAGGATGGGATAAAGAAAGCAAATTAAGAATTGGTCTCAAATTAATTGAACTGTTAATGCACTCTGTTGGCCTAGTGAAGATGGTCACTAGGGGTAATTTCCATAACAAAACTAGGAAGACTTATCTGGAATTTACAGAAGAGTCTATGGCTTGGATTAAGAGACAGAAGACGAATAGATTAGCTGCTTATCCATTGCTGATGCCTTGTCTTATTCAACCTAGAGAATGGCCTGATGGTGGTTTTTATTCTGAAAGATTGAGACGGATTAAGGAGGTAAAAACCCCTGACACTATTTATCTAAATGACTTAAGGAATAAAAAACCAGTTGCTTTCTATGACTCTCTTAATGCCTTGCAAAATACAGAATGGTCAGTCAATGAAAAAGTTTTAGAAATAGCTAACTATTGCTGGAATACCAACACTCCTGTTGGCTGCTTGATAGATGCTGAACCTGAACCTTTACCACCTAAGCCATTTGATATAGCAACTAATGATTTAGCTCGTAAGAGGTGGAGAAGACAGGCTTCTATTATCCATGACCTAAATGCACATAACCGAGCCAAACGATTTCAGTGCATGATGATGCTAGATACTTCAGAAAAGTTTAGTACTGGTTCTTTTTGGCATGTAGCACAGGCAGATTTTACCGGACGTATTTATCCGGTGTCTGGTACTTTTAACCCACAGACAACAGATTTATCTAGGGGTCTTCATCAGTTTGCTGAAGGAGGTCCAATTAAGAATGAAAAAGATGCTGGCTGGCTGGGTATTGCTGGAGCAAATCACTGGGGACTGAATAAGAAAAGCTTTAAGGAAAGAATTGATTGGGCATATAACGAAGGAAAACATATGGCAGATGACGTTGCTGGTAATCCTGAAAGTTATGTAGGTCTCTGGTCTAAAGCTGATGATCCGTTTCAATTCTTAGCATGGTGTCTTGAATGGAGTCAGTTTCATGATGAAGGGTTTGGTTTTATTAGTAGGCATCCTGTCCTTTTGGATGGTAGTAATAATGGTTTCCAGCATTTAGCTGCTTTAACTCTTGATCAGGATCTTGCTGCTTCTGTAAATCTCCTTGCTTCTGAAGAACCACAAGACTTATATAACAATATAAGAACAAACTTAATAGTTAATCTTGCAGATAGTGACAGTACTTATGCACGAGAATGGTTTAATCATAGGGAATTAATAACAAGAAAGTTAATTAAAAAGCCTATTATGTGCATACCTTATTCAGGAACTATTTACGGTATTTCTAATATAATTAAAGACTATGTTGCAAAAGAAAAGATAGAGTTTCCATGGGGTACAGATAGTTTTAAACACTATCATTACCTTGCAATAAAGATAAAAGAATCAGTAGACAATGTATGTCCTACTGCTTCTAATGTTATGAATTATCTTAATGGTATTGCTAGATGCTTTGCTAAAGAAGATAAAATGATTGAATGGACTACACCTTCTAGATTCTTTGTTAAACAGAACTATTTAGTGACTAAAAGTAAAAGAATTAAGACTAAAATTGGTTCCAGCAGCATGTTAGTTTCACTTCAGGAAAACACAAAAGATTTAGATAAAAAGAAAACAACTCAGAGCTTTCCTGCTAATTTCATTCATAGTTTAGATGCTGCTAATGTTCATTTAGCACTGCAAAAAGCAAAAGCAAAAGGATTAAATCAGTTTACGACTATTCATGATTGCTTTGGTGCTCCTGCATCAGATATAGAAGACTTTATTAACTGTGCTAAAGAAAGTTTCGTACAAATTTATCAGGACTATGTATTAGATGATCTTTATAACCAAGCTGCTAAACAATTAAAAGATCCAGCTAAATTACCATCACCATTAGACATGGGAGAATTACATATTAGTGAAATTATGTCAGCTCCTTATGTATTTTCATAAATAGGAGTGACAAGGGAACAATGAACAGTAATATGAATCTTACGCATGACAGACCTTCAAGGTTTTCAAGCGATTACAACAGACCTACTACCAGATTCTCACAAATGAATTACAAACCTGAGGTACTCAACATAACTACACCTCTCAGCAGATTTATGTACGCCTGGTTATACGAGCCAGACACTAAATTTGATCCTATGGGGGAGTGGAGAGTTACTTGCCTTATCGACCCAGAAGAATCACAGGAAATTGAACAGCAACTTACTGGTCTACTAGATAGACATAAAACAGCGTTAAAGACTGCCAACCCAAACAAAACTTACAAACTTGCTCAGCTCCCTTGGGGTTTTGAAGAAGTTACTGATGGAGGAGAAACCAAGGGTTACTTCAAAATCAAAGCTAAGACAAAGGTAGGAGGAAGCAGACCTGATGGAACTGTATGGAAGAACAGAGCACCAGCTTTATTTAATGCTGATGGTTCTCCTATGTCTGACAGTCAAAAGACCTTGGTTAACAAGTGTGGTCCAGGTACAACAGGTCAGGTAAACCTTCGCTGCAGTGGATGGGAAACACCTGCTTTTGGAGTTGGAATTAAGATCCAAATCGAAGCAGTCATGATTAAAAACCACGTTGAATATGCAAGAAGTGCAACTGGGTATGGCTTTCAAACGGAAGACCCACAAGCACCAACCCAAGAATGTCCAATGCCAGCAGCCACCGTTGCAGCAGACGAGTTCTAAACAAAAGTACAGAAGTAAATTTGAAGCTGGAATTGCCGCTAACCTAACCAAAAATAAAGTTTCCTTTAGTTATGAATCCCTGGATCTTAAGTACATTCTCAGTTGCAGCTACTGCCCTGACTTTATCCTTGACAATGGGATCATCATTGAAACCAAAGGTTATTTATCTAAAGAAGACAGAAGGAAAATGCTTGCGGTTAAGGCGGCAAATCCCAGTTTAGATATACGTTTCTGCTTTCAAAACGCTAAGACAAAACTTAGCAGAGGTAAAAAAAGGAGTCTTTCTTATAGTCAATGGGCTACTAAGAATGGATTTCTCTGGTGCGATAAAACTATTCCTTCTGACTGGTACACAACATGATCACAGGTACGAAACACATCAGTGTAAAGAACGGAAAGCAAATTCTGCTTGAAGACTATGCACTGATAGAAAAAAAAGATCGTGCTGGTAGTGATGGCAAGAATATCAAATGTCCTCACTGTGAAAAAGTTGAAAGGATTTATAACCTTCGATGGCAAATAAAAACCTGCAAATTCTGCTTAGTTGAATCCACTAAATATGAGTGGCTTATTGATCAACTAGATACTTGGAGAACACCAAGGTGAATACCAAAGAACGCATTGAGTTTGCAGAAAAAAGAATCAAAGAGCTGAAGCTCTTAGTTAAAAACTGGAAAGAAAATGACAGAAAACAAGTACCTCAGAAAGGAACCTTGCCCTGAGTGTGGCAGTAAAGATAATCTTGCTGTCTATTCAGATGGTCATGCTTTCTGCTTTGGTTGCAGTTATAGAAGACCTGCTCCAACAGAAAAGAAACACAAACGCAAAACTTATTATTCACCTAGCCCAGTGACCAAACCATTAATAAAATTTGTTACCCCTAAAGAACTTCCTAAGCGTGGTATCACAGAGGAAACAGCTAAATTCTTTAACTATGGAATAGCTGATTACAATGGTCATCCAGTTCAAGTTGCTACTTATGAAGATCAATTAGGTAGACAGTCAGCACAACACATCAGGTATCAAGACAAAAGATTTATCTGGGTAGGTGACTGTAAAAACGTACAACTTTGGGGTCAAAGTAGATGGAGAAATCACGGTTCTTACGGCAATGTTTTCTGTGTAATTACTGAAGGTGAAATTGATGCAATGACTATTAGTCAGGTTCAAGGAAATAAATTTCCTGTGGTTTCCCTGCCCTCTGGTGCTCCTTCTGCTAATAAGTATCTAGCTGCAAATTTAAAATGGCTGAATCAATTTTCCAGAATTGTTCTTTGCTTCGATTCAGATGACCCTGGAGAAAAAGCAGCAGAAAAAGCAATTGAAATATTACCTGCTGGTAAAGCAGCTATATGCCGATTACCAAGAAAAGATGCTAATGAAATGCTCCTCGCAGGAGAAGCAGAAGAACTTAAAAGTCTGCTGTGGAAGGCAACACCTGTTAGACCGGATTCAATCCTCAACGCCTCAGACTTATGGGAAGAACTAACTAAAGAAGGTGCAAGTTCTGTTTGTCCTTTTCCTTATCCACTGTTAGATCAATTCACTAGAGGTTTTAGAAAAAGCCAGATGGTGACAATAGCAGCAGGATCAGGAACAGGAAAAAGCACAATTTGTAGAGAATTTGCCCACCATTTTTTAAAGCATAAGCTGACGGTTGGTTATATCGCATTAGAAGAATCAGTCCAGAGAACTATGCAGGGAATCTTAGGCATAGAACTAAATAAGCCGCTGCATTTAGAAGATAATATTGATGATATAGATGAATTAAAAGTAGCTTTTGATAGGTTGTTTGGTACAGAAAGACTATTTCTCTATGATCATTTTGGCAGTCTTGATCCAGATAGATTAATAGAACAGATTCAATACATGGCTACAGCTGAAGGTGTTGATGTAGTTATCTTGGATCATCTAACAATTGTGGTCAGTGGTTTAGCAGATGTAGATGAAAGAAGAGCTATTGATATTACCTGCACAAAACTTAGACAGGTCGTTGAAAGTACTGGTGTTGCTTTAATTCTGGTCAGTCATTTAAGAAGGCCACAAGGTGTATCGCATGAACAGGGACAACAGGTAAGTACTTCTGATTTAAGAGGTAGTTCTGCAATTCTTCAGCTATCAGATCTTTGTATTTCTGCAGAAAGAAATCAACAGGGAGATGCTGCTGAAAGGTCTGAAATGCAATTAAGGATTTTAAAAAACAGGCATACAGGAAGTACAGGACCAATAGATAAGCTCCTGTATGACGAAAACACTGGTCGTCTTTCTATTCCTATGTCCACTTACTTTGGTGGTTAATTATGACCTTATTAATTGATGCTGACTGGTTGATTTATTCTTCCTGTTGCAGCTGTGAACAAGACGTTAAATGGGATGAGAACCTACATACTCTTCACTGTGATGAAAGAGACATTCATGAAATGATTGATGGAAGAGTGGAGTACTACCAAAAGATTGCAGAAGATTTTGATGACCCAGTGATGTGTTTTACCCAGTACCCAACTTTCAGACATACAATCTTTCCTGACTACAAAGCTAATAGAAAAAATAAACGTAAACCATTAGCTCTTTATGCAATGGTTGAACAGATTGGTCAGAAATATAAGTCAGAAAGTTATACAGGGTTAGAAGGTGATGATGTTATGGCTTTACTTGCTACATCTAAAAAATATCCTAATCCAGTTATTGTTTCTCCTGATAAAGACATGAGGTCAGTGCCTTGTACGCTCTTAGCTAATGATGACATGGAACTAATAACTAAGAAGAAAGCAGATAGACACTGGATGATTCAGGCTTTAACAGGAGACTCAACTGATAATTACAAAGGTATCATTGGTTGTGGTCCTGTTACCGCTGAAAAGATTCTTGGTGATGCTAAAACTTTGCCAGATATGTGGGACAAAGTAGTAGCTGCTTACGAAAAGAAAAAACAAACTTTTGCTGATGCTGTTCTTACTGCTCAGCTTGCCCGTATCCTCCGTCAAGGAGATTATGATTTTAAAACTCAAGAGGTAACACTATGGACTCCATAAACCCTGACTACTACAAAGGTTATGCAATACAACCTATTGATTACATCATGAAAAATAACTTAGGTTTTTGTGAAGGTAATGTTGTTAAATATATTTCCCGCTGGAATAAAAAAGGTGGTACAGAAGATTTAAGAAAAGCTATTAGATACATAGAAATTCTTTTAGATAATGAAACTAATTAACATGTCTGTTATACTCTCTTACTCAAAGTGAACTACAATAAGCCTGAACCTCTTCCTTTTCCTGTTTTATCTGATGAGTTAATTAACGCTCTGGATAGTCATTTTCCACAACGTCACCCAGATTTATCTTTTACTGATAGAGAAGTTTGGTTTAAGGCAGGTCAAAGAGCAGTAGTTGATTATCTTATTGAACAACAAGCAAGACAAAAGGAAACAATGCTTACACAAAACATTTTGGAGAATCAACTGTAATGTGTTTTTTTAATCCACCAAAACCCCCAGAAATGCCAACCGTTGAAACTCCAACAACACCAGAAAAAACTGCTAATGCACCTATTGTTGGCAGAAAAAGAACAATTACAAAAAGAACACCAGGGGCAAGATTATCAGGCGGAACTAAAGCTGCTAGAAGATTTGGTACTCGCTCTTTAAGAATCCCTAACTTAACACCCGGAAGTGGGGGATCAAGTAACTTAAATTACTAACAATGAACTCTGCATTAGGTGAAACAGCTGTTGCCAGGTTTGAGCAACTACAAGGTGATCGTTCTACTTTTTTAAGAAGAGCACAAGATGCTTCTAAGTTAACTATCCCTGCATTAATACCGGAAACTACTGGTAATTCTGCAAAGCTTAAAACCCCTTTCCAAGCTGTAGGTGCTAGAGGTGTTAACTCTTTAGCATCTAAATTACTTATTGCTTTACTTCCTCCTTCTACTCCTTTCTTCAAACTTAGTATTGATAGTTTGGAATTAATGAAGGAAGGACAAGAAGGACTAGAAACAGAAATAGATAAAGGGTTAAGAGTAATTGAAGCAGCTTTGATGAATGAGATAGAAATATCTAATGACAGAGTTGCAATGTTTGAAGCTCTTAAGCATTTAATAGTTGGTGGTAATGTTCTTCTCTATCTAACTGACAATGGATTAAAGGTTTATCACTTGAATAGATATGTTTGTAAACGTGATGATGTAGGAAACATATTAGAAATTATTACTAAAGAGACAGTTCATCCACAAGCATTACCGGATGACTTCTTGGAAATGATCAAAAAGAAAGACAATTATGATGCTAAAGATTTTGAAGAAGACCTAGATATATATACCTGTATAAAAAGATATGGTGATGAGTTTAAATGGCATCAGGAATGTAAAGGAGAAAAGATTCCTGGTACTGACGGTAATTCTAAAATTGATGTATCACCCTGGATCTGTCTTCGATGGGTAAGGATTGATGGTGAAGATTATGGAAGAGGATATGTAGAAGAGTATCAAGGAGATTTAATTAGTCTTGAAGCTTTAATGCAGGCAATAATTGAAGGAGCTGCTGCCAGTGCTAAGACTTTATTCCTTGTTAATCCTAATGGTGTAACCAGAGCTGCAACCTTAGCTAAAGCTCCTAATGGTGCTATTCGTGAAGGTAATGCACAAGATGTTTCTGTCCTACAGGTAAATAAAGGAGCTGACTTCCAAGTTTCTTTTTCTGCTATTCAGCGTATTGAATCAAGACTTGAATATGCCTTCCTTATGTCTAGGTCAATTCAAAGAGATGCTGAAAGAGTAACTGCTGCTGAAGTATCAATAATGGCTAATGAATTAGAGAATAGTCTTGGTGGTATTTATTCAATACTGACTCAAGAGTTTCAGCTTCCTTATTTAAAGAGAAGGATGCATATGTTAGTCAGGTCAGGTAAAGCTCCTAAGCTCCCAGAGAAGATAGTTAAACCTAAGATTGTTACTGGTCTACAAGGTTTAGGTAGAGGTAATGACAGAGCTAAGCTAGTTGAATTTATTGGTACTGTCTCTCAAGCACTCGGCCCTGATGTAATGAAGATGTATATGAACGTAGACGAAGCAATCAAACGTTTAGCTAACAGCATTGGAATAGATACAGCCAACCTTGTTAAATCACAAGAACAGATACAACAAGAAATGCAAGTACAACAACAGCAGCAACTTATCCAACATCTTGGACCAGCTGCTTTGGGTTCTCCTTTATTGGACCCACAGAAAAACGCTCAAGCACAACAACTAACAGAGGGAACTGATGCCAACCAAGAAACAGCCTGAATCAGCACCTAAAGCTGAAACACCAAAGATTGAAACACCTAAAGTTGTAGTAAAGAAAGAAGAAGTTACTACTCAACTTACTGTTTCTAAACCTAACGAGCTTGAACAAAATCCAATTCCTAGAAAGGTAGGGGATTTCAAAACTCGTAAAGGTAATACAATAACTTTTAACTAACCACCCAGAGGTTTTATGGCCACATCACAAGTCGCAACATCAGAAACTCCTCCAATGACCACGGAGGATTTAGCTAATCTTGAAAAAGATGAAAACGGTTTAATACTTGGTAAGTTTAAATCTGTTGAAGATCTTGCTAATTCTTATAAAGAACTGCAAGGCAAACTAGGTCAAACACCTACAGAAGAATCAACACCTGAAGCTTCTACTGAAGAAGAAACTAAAGCAGAAGAAACAAAGACAGAGGAATCTGACTTTAATGCTGCTGAAGTTTATGGTGAAGGTTTAGCCAATACACTTGAAGAAGCTGGTATAGATGCTCAGGACATTTCTACTAGATGGCAAGAGTCTGGTGAAATTTCAGAAGATGACTACACCAAATTAGGAGAAGCAGGTTTCTCTAAAGGAATAGTTGATTCTTATCTTGCTGGATTAAAAGCACAACAAGCAGGTGCTGTTGAAGTAGCTGATAGTCAAATAAAAGCTATTCAGGATTCAGTAGGTGGAGCAGAAGCATATGGAAAACTAACAGCATGGGCTGTAGAAAATCTTCCTTCTGATCAGGTGGAAGGTTTTAATGCAACCTTGGAAACTAATAATGTTGCTCAAATACAATTAGCAGTACAAGGCATTCAATCTCAATACAACAATGCTATGGGTAAAGAACCTTCTCTAGTTACTGGTAAAGCTGGTCAAAGTGGAGTCACTCCATTTAGATCAACAGCTGAAGTAGTAACAGCTATGAAAGATGCTAGGTACGGAAAGGATGTTGGTTATACAGAGAACGTTCAAAGACGATTAGCAGATTCAAATGTATTTAACGTAAAAGGTTAGTGGTGTTAGTAAAACTAAATAACTGTTATTATTTAATTACTTCTAGGTTTTCTAAATATTAAGTTGCCCCTTGCGAGGGATAACACCTTGAGAAAGGATTTGCCCAGGAAGTATCAAACACCTTTTTTAATCTTTACTCTCAAGGAGTACCCATGACTAACGCAACAGCGTCACGGCTGGGACTTGTCAACAATAGTGGAACCGCCTACGAAGCTTTATTTCTTAAAGTCTTCTCTGGTGAAGTGCTAACTGCTTTCTCTGAAAACAATGTTTTCTCAGATGCATTACATACCGTAAGAACCATTTCTTCGGGTAAATCAGCACAATTTCCCGTGACAGGGACCGCATCAGCTGCCTATCACACACCTGGCCACTTACTAACTGGTGGTGCAATCCTTCACAATGAGAAGGTCATTAACATAGATGATCTACTTATTGCTCAGACATTCGTCGCAAACATTGACGAATTGATGAACCACTATGACGTAAGAGCAATCTACGCTAGTGAACTAGGTAAGGCTTTGGCCAAAACTTTCGATCAAAACGTCGCGAAATGTATCGCAAACGCGAGTCGTGCTTCTACTACTCTTACAGGTGGTAGTGGTGGTACTGTTCTAACTCTTGCTAATGGTAATACTGCATCTTCAGATGTTACTGGTGATGAGTTAGCAGCAGCTATCTATGACATTGCTCAAGCATTTGATGAGCGTGACATACCTAAGACAGACAGATTCGTAGTACTTCCACCAGCTGAATACTACAAACTACCTGAAGGTGCTACTCGTACTATTAGTACTGACTACAACCCAGGTGGAAACGGTTCATATGCTTCAGGAAATGTTCAGCAGATTGCAGGTATGCCTGTGATTATGTCTAACAATGTTCCTCAAAGTAACGTTGGATCTAACCCAAGTGGTTCAAATAACACTTACTCAGGTGACGATAGTAAGACTATTGGTTTGGTCTTTCATAAATCGGCTGTAGGTACAGTGAAACTACTTGATATGACTACAGAAATGTCTGGTGCAGATTATTCTGTGATGTATCAAGGAACATTGATGGTTGCTAAGTATGCTCTAGGTCACGGAACTCTCCGACCTGAAGCTGCTGCTACCATCAAACTTTCTGCTTCATAGTCAATTACAGAAGGGTACTCATATACTGTGGGTATCCTTCTTTTTTATGGTTATGTCTTACGGTAAGAAAAAAGTAAAAACAAAAGGTACTAAGAAAAAATGACAGCAACCACAGAACTAGAAGCAGTTAACATTATGCTTGCTGCTATTGGTGAAGCTCCTATTAATAGTCTGACAGGCACTGTTCCTGTTGATGTGCGTTTAGCACAAAATACTTTGACTGAAGTTAATAAAGAAGTTCAATCAGAAGGATGGTCTTTTAATACAGAAATAAATGTTGAATTAACTAAAGATGGTTCAGGACAAATTGCACTAGCTTCTAACGTCTTAAGAGCTGATCCTAATGTTCATGATCATCCAGATGTAGATGCTATTCAAATTGGTCAAAAACTATATGATCGTAAAAAACATACTTATGAATTTGATGATGATTTAAAAAGTACAGTTGTTTACTTTAGGTCTTTTTCAGATATACCAGAACCAGCTAAAAGATATATCAATATAAGAGCAGCAAGAATTTTTGTTGATCGACTTGTAGGTGATGAAGGATTAAGAAGCTTTACGCAACAAGATGAAATAAAAGCAAGATCAATTTTAATGGAAACTGATTTAAGTAATGCTGACCATAATATTCTTAGAGGTGATCCAGCCTTAACTGATGTCTTTAGTACTTATTCCCCTTCTAGTGTATTAATTAGGTAATTATGGGTATTGTTTCAAGAGCTATTCCTACTCTACTTAGAGGGGTATCACAAGCTGCTGATTCGACTAAACAAGCAGATCATGCTGATATACAAAATAATGCTAATAGCTCACCAGTACAAGGATTAACAAAAAGAAGTGGTAGTCAGTATTTAGCTACTTTAAGTACATCAGAAATAAGTAATGTTCATGTTCATACAATTAATAGAGATGTAAATGAAAGGTATCAAGTTGTTTTAGGTAATGGAACTATTACTGTTTATGATTTAGCTGGTAATTCAAAAACAGTTCATACACCGGACGGAATATCTTATTTAACAGCAACTGATCCTAGAACTCAATTTAAAACAGTTACTGTTGCTGACTATACGTTTATTGTTAATACAACTATTACTGCAAAAATGCAGGACGTATTAACTAATGGTCCGTTTTATTACAATGGAACAGATAGTTATTATCTAAATAATCAAGCAATAGTTTTTTTTAATCAGGTTTCAGCTAATACTGAATATACAATAGAAGTTGCTGGTAGAAAATGTGTTTATGATTCAGGAACAAGTGATTTAAAAACAACATTTATAGCTGAAAAATTAGCAGCTGCATTAACTGCTGATGAATCTAATGTAACTGAGACAGGATCAGCTTTAAGTGCAAGCGCACCAAGTGGTTTCAATATTCAAAGAGTTGGTTCTGTTTTATGGATTCATAAGAAAGATAACACTTCTTTTAATATTGATGTAAATGATTCACAAGGTAATTCACAAATAACATTAGTAAAAAATTCAGTTCAAACATTTACTGATCTTCCAACTGTTGCACCTAATGGCTATGTAGTCGAAATAAAAGGAGATGAAACAACTAACTTTGATAATTATTATGTGAAATTTGTAACTAATAATGATCAAGCCTTTGAAGAAGGACAGTGGGAAGAAACAGTAAAATTAGGTATTAAATATAAACTTAATTATGAAACAATGCCTCATCTTTTAATCAGACAAGATGATGGTAACTTTAGATTTGCAGAAGCAGATGGAGATACTTATACAGCTACAACAACAAATGCTACTTGGGCACAATCGGGAACAACAGTAACAATTACTTTAAATAATCATGGCTTTGCTGTTGGAGATAGAGTTTATATCGATATTACATCTGGTGGTGGTTTAGATAACTATTACACAATTGCAACTTCTTCAACTAATTCATTTACTTATACAGGAGGTAATTCTTTAACAGCAAATGGAAATTGTACTGTTGCTTTTGCTTATGTTCTGCCTAAATGGCCGGAAAGAACTGTAGGTGATTTAAACACTGCTCCTAATCCTTCTTTTATTGGAACTAAAATAAATAACGTTATATTTTTTAGAAATAGATTAGGGTTTTTAGCTGATGATAATGTGATTTTATCTCGAGTATCTGAGTTTTTTAATTTCTTTCCAGAAACAGTAACTACTGTAATTGATTCTGATCCTATTGATGTTGCAGCTTCTAATACAAAAGTAGCTATCTTAAAACATGCAGTGAATATGGGAGAACAATTAATATTATTTAGTGATCAAACACAGTTTGTATTAAGTAGCTCGTCAGACACATTAACCCCTAAAACAGCTAACGTAGTTGTTGCAACAGAATTTGAAAATAGTACAGCTGCAACACCTGTAGGATCTGGAAGGTCTATTTATTATTTAACTAAAAAGGGTTCGTTTGCTGGAATAAGAGAATATATAACACAAGAAGATATAGCGATTAAAGATGCTTCAGATATTACTATTCATATTCCTAAATATATTCCATCTAATATTTTTAAATTAGCAGTCTCTACAAGTGAAGATGTATTAGTATTACTAGGGTCTGACGACCCAAATAAGTTATATATTAATCGTTGGTTATATGGTGAAAATTTTAATAAAGTTCTTAATTCATGGTCTACTTTTACATTTAATTCTAGTAAAAAAATATTAAATGCGACTTTTATTGGTACTGATTTATATTTAGTAGTAGCCACTTCTCGGGAAACTTATTTAGAAAAAATTCCTTTTGAAGCTGATTATAAAGAAATAAATACAGACTTTGAATATCATTTAGATTCTAAAATTACAGAAGCAACTACTGGTGTATCTATTACTTATAACAGTATTCTTAATAAAACAACATGGAATATACCTTATTGGACTTATACAGAAATGACGGTTGTCGGTAGATATTTAGCGGATGGAGAAACCAGTACTTTTGTTCCTAAAGCTAATGCAAATGTTACTAATTTAAAACCAGGACAAGTTATTAATACAACCACAACACATACGGGCGGTGTTGGTAAGACAATTACAGCAATAGGAGACTATAGATTATCTAAAGTCATTATTGGTGAGCCATTTGAAATGCATTATAGATTTAGTCAGCAACGTTTAACTGATGGATCTACAGGTAAAGCTGCTGGTAGTGAATATGTAAGTGGAAGATTACAGTTACATCATTTTTATATTAAGTATGAAGATACTGGTTTCTTTGAAGTAAAAGTTACTCCAGAGAATAGAGATACAAGTACTTATAAATTTACTGGTCAATTATTAGGTTCAGCTTCCTCTACTATTGGTCAGGTTAATTTAGAAACAGGTACATTTAGAGTTCCTGTTATGAGTAGAGCTGACAGAGTAGATGTGGATGTGAAAAATAATACATTCTTACCTACACAATTATCTTCTGCTGAATATGAAGCTAGATTCCATATGAGATCTAGAAGGATTTAATGGGGCATCTAAGGAAATCTACCGTTACTGATTTGAATTATGTCATCGATAATTTAAGGGTTTTAGATAAAGTTGAAGCTTGGTATCAGACCGGAGAACAGCCGGAAGAAGCAGTTAGAAGGACATATTTATCATCTAAAAAAGTAATGACAATTGCTGGTGATGAAGATCAACCAATGGGTTTATGTGGAGTCATAGTTAATGGAGTTATATGGATGGTTTCTACTGAAGAATTATTTAGTAAGAAAAAATATAAAATTCAATTAATAAGAGAAGGTAGAAAGTGGATAGATAATCTTTTGCAAAAGGAGAATGTCTTATATAATTGCGTATATGCAGAGAATAAATCTGCAATTAAATGGTTAAAGACACTTGGCTTTACCTTCGTTAAGTTCAATCCTGAATACGGTCATATGAAAAAACCCTTTTTTGAATTTGTGAGGATTGCTTAAATGTGCGTCGCAGCTCTTGGTGCAGCAACTATTCCTCAATTAATGACAGCACAGCTTGCAATATCAGCTGTGACTGGTTTGATGCAATATCAGCAACAACAGAAAATAGCAAACTATCAATACAAAGCAGCAGCTAGAGCAGCTGAGTCAGCTAACCAAGCTTTCATAGATCAACAAGAAGGTTTAAATGCAAGACTAAGAGAAGAAAAACAAGCAGCAGAACAACAGAAATTTGACGTAGCAAAAAAAACTCTTCAAGCACAAGGAGCAATAAGAGCTACAGAAAGAGCAGGTTTAACTGTTGATTTATTATTAGCTGATGCAGAAAGAGAAGCAGGTAATTGGAAAAATGCTTTAGAACAAACTATTCAATCAGCTGACCAGCAATATAGAAGGAACTTAAAAGGATTAGAAGCACAAAGAGAAGGAAGATATAACCAAGCTATAGATATGAGAAATCAAGCATCTGCTAATGCTCCTTCTTTACTAGGAACTATTGCTAACGTTGCTAATACAGGTCTTACCAGTTACACCAATTACAGAGCTTTAGCAATCTAATGACTAACAGTTTCAGACCACAAGCATCTCCAGTAGATACTTTTGTGACTCCTAGTACCGTAGCTCCTACTACTGGGTTTGATCAGTTAGTTAATGCTCTTAAAACTGTTAACCCTTCTATTAATAAATACTTTGACTCAAGGATTAAAGAAGAAATAGCAGACGAACAACAAGAAGGTGCAGAACTAGCAATAGAAGAATCTGTCAAAGGTTTTAAAAATATTACTAAGTCAGTTAGAAAAAAAGATGGTGATGATGCTGCTAGACAATTAATAGGTGGAAGTATCTTTGCTGATCGTGCTTATCAAAGAACTAAAGCTAATATTTTAGGCAACAATATTAAAAGCAAATTAGAAAATAGTTATGCAACTACAAAAATAAACAATCAACCTTTATCTGCTTATAAATTTGAGTCTCAAGAATTTCAAGGTTGGTTAGAACAACAACGTAATACTGTTATTGATCAAATAGGTGATGTTAATGCTACTTACGTCAATAAATATTTTATTCCAAAGTTAACTGACGCTACAGCTAATATTACTGGTCATCATATTAAACAATACAAAGAGTTTAAGTTTGAAGAATTAAAATCATTATCTACACCTCTAGTTAGTCAGGTTATTGCTTTAGATACAGATTCAGCTAAAGAACTTATACAAGGCTATGAAATAAGTATGGGTGATTTGGGTATTAGTGGAACAGATAGACAAGCAATTAATAAAGCTATCGTTGATGCAATTATGGCTGAAGCTGAAACAGTAGGAATTGATGGTGATATAGAAAGAGCAGAAGACATTCTTGAACTAGCAGGTTTATTTCCTTATGGACCAGGTGGAAAACTTTCGTTAACAGAACATCCAGATTTTAAAGAAAAAGCAAATCAACTAGAAAGACGAATATCAAGGATTTCATATGAAAATGCTAGAAGACAAGACATAGAAGAAAAAAGAGCTAAAGAAGAAGATGTTGTAAATAGTCTAAAAACCTATGCTGAAGCTTTAAGTAACGATGACCCTAATGCTAATAAAATTCTTGATGATCTAATTCTTAGACAACCAGATAAAGCAGCAAAGATACAAACAAATCAAAGTGCTTTAGATGGTGATACAAGAGAACGTTATGCTCAACTTCAAAGACAAATAATAGATGGTGATTTTAGTTCTGAAGGGGATGCAGCTATAGCAGCTTTAGATTGGTTTCAAGATCCAAGAACACCTAAAACAGCTGCAAATATCAATTTATTTAATGACTTAATACGTTATGCAGATAAAGTAGAATCTGGACAATTTACAAGAACAAATAAATTTTTAACAGAAATAAAAAGCCAAATGGCTGCTGAATTTAGAAAAGATGGAAACTCAAATATATTTGGTCAGTTAAACGGTACTGCTTCTAGAGACTTAAATGACATTTATAACCAACTTGCTGATGAAACAAGACTTTGGAAAATAGGTCTTGAAAAAGATCCAACATTGCTAGAAGAAGAATTAAAGTATCAAGAATTACGAGACAAGTATTTAAAAATAATTCGTGAGAGAACAAATCCTTTAGGTGATCAATTAAATAACCAACCAGAAGAATCCTTACCAGGAGTACCTGATGTTTCTCCTTTAGGTAATCAAAGTTCTAATCCAATAACTAATGCTGCTAATCAAATTGCTAACGCTCTTACAGGTACGGGACCAGCAGCAGCTGGCACATTAGAAGAAGCAAAAGAACGAGGAGAATTAAAACCAGTAAGCAGACAACAATCATTACGTGATGGTGCAGCGGAATTAGGAGTAAAACCAGAAGATTTAGCAGCTATTATTTCTTATGAAACTATTGGTAGTTTTGATCCGCAAATCGTGGGAACAGATAAAAATACAGGTGATACATATCAAGGTTTAATTCAATTTGGTCCTTGGGAAAGAGAAAACTACAACATTACTACTGACATGTCTTTCCAAGATCAAATGAAAGCAGCTGTTCAGTTTTTAAAAGATCGTGGAGTCAAACCTGGTCATGGACCTAAAGAAATGTATGCTGCTGTATTAACTGGTCACGTAGCAAATATCGAGAAAGGTGGATTAAACTGGGTAGATGCTAATGGCACTACAGTAAACAAAGCTCTTAAAGATTTACTACCTGGTGGTGGTCATTATGAGAAAGGTGTTCAGTTCCTTCAACAACAGAGTTAAATCATGCCTACTCCAATAGAAAGATTCCTCTCAGACAGAAGTGAAGCTGGTAAAGAGTATCGTCAAAAAGCTAAAGAAGCTGGTCAGCAATTAAAACAAACAACAGCTAGTAAAGTTCTTAGAGGAGCTATTAGTGGTCCGTTAAAAGCTATTAATGAAACAGTAGAAACTGTTGATGATGTAGCTGATTATTTTCGTGGTAATCCTTATGACAATAACGATTTAATTGATCTTCAAAGTATTGGTTTAGAAGTAGAAGGAGATAAAGAAGATTGGAAATACACAGTTCCACAAGCAGTAACACAGTTCTTACTACCTATGGGGTTAGTAGGTGGTGGTCTAAGAAAGGTAATAACTAATCCTTGGGCTAGAGGTGCTGTTGCTGGTTTTGTTACTGATGCTGTTGTTCAAGATCCATATGAAGAAAACTTATTCAATATGCTTGATAAGCATCCAAGGTTTGCTTCTCCGGTAACAGAAATATTAAAAGCAAAAACAGAAGAAGAAATAGGAGTAGCAGAAGCAAGATTAAGACAAGCCACTGGTGGAACTTTGACTGGTGAAGTAGCTACTGGTGTGGTGTTAGGAGTTAGAGCTTTAAAGAAAGCACCAAAAGCAGTACAAGAAAGAATATTAAAGAGACTATTTAATGATGAAAATACAAGACTCGTTTATGCCGCAAGCGATGATATTGATAACCTTGGTGATGAAATAATTGATGAGTTTTCAGTAACAACAGGAAGACAAAAGATCTTACCTGGTACACCTCATCCGACTGATGCAAAGAAAGTTAGAGGATATGAAGGTAGATGGGTCACTAAAAAACACTTTGATCAAGTTACTGAATCAAGAAAAGGTGCTAATGAAATAAGAGCACAATTTGATCAGCCAGTACAAGAAGTAGCAGAACTATCACAAGAAAAAGCTATTGATTTGCGTCTGCTTAATGAAGGCAAAATTGATACCTATATAGATGGTCCAGTTTATATTGACAGAATAGAAAGAGATATAGATGGTCAATGGGTAACTTCATCAGGGCTAAGAGGAGATTACGATTTAACAATTAAAAATCCAGAGGATCTTGAAAAAATAGAATTAAAAGAATTTGGATTTACAAAAAAAGAATTTTCAAAATTATCTACTCAAAAGAAAATAAATCTTTTGAAAAAAAGTTTTGACAAGACTAGAAAATCTCTTCCTGAAGGTACTTATCAATTATATGGAACTGATGAAACAAGAAGATCTCTTTATGCAAGGTGGTTTAAAAATGATCCTGATATTGAATGGTTTGATATAAAAACAGATCAACCAGCAAAACCAAGCAAAGATTCTTACGCTGTTTTAACAGTTAAAGAACCAACATTTGAAGAGTGGGTGAAGAACCCTTCAGAAGAATACAAAGCATTATTTAAAGAGATTGAAGAAACAAGTAAATCAGCTAAAGAAAATATTGCTAGATCAAAACAACTTTTTAAAGAAATAAAATCAGGTCTTGATGAACAAGATAGGCTTTTAAAAGAAGGAAGTCAGTATGATCAGCTGTCACCAACAGATCAAAAGAAAGTTGATCTTGAAATGAGTCTTCGTGGTGATACCCCACCAAAGAAAATATCTGAACGGTTAAGAGAGAATTTAAAGAACGTAGCAGAATCAGATGCTAGAGCTTTAAGAGAAACAGATGAATTACTTAAAGAAGTTAGTGAAATTACTGGTAGCAAACAATTGCCTGATTCACCAAGGATAGGCACACAAATTCCAAGAGGTGAAACAGCACAATCTGGTGCAGTCTTTATTGAAAGAGTAGATAAAGGTACAGGTCAAACAGGACCAATACAAAAAGCTTTTAATCTTCCTAATACTTATGATTTAGCTG
>VTLG01007136.1_pt1 | contig 20581 bp, 14 predicted proteins | sample 4694571 | NCBI WGS metagenome assembly VTLG01 (sample SAMN12604809, study PRJNA352737) | marine metagenome | biome: ENVO:00000447; feature: ENVO:00000209|ENVO:00000569|ENVO:01000036; material: ENVO:00002151; isolation source: viral sequences binned using virsorter ... | reverse complement strand
GGGGGTGTGGTACTAAGGAGAAAGTCAATGCAAAAAAAGACTCAACTAAAGTATCGCGGCGTGCCTTACACGAAAACTATTTAACTTATTTCAATGAAAAAAATAGCCTTGATCCTTGCCTCGGTATTCACGACAGCAGGTTCAGCAATCGCCGGACCCTACGTCAACGTCGAATCCAACGCATCCTATACAGGATCTGACTATACAAACTCAACCACTGACTTCCACGTTGGGTATGAAGGGGGTACTGATACCTTCGGATACTATGTACAAGGAGGTCCAGCTATAGTAGCTGTAGACAACGAAGACAATGATACACAATTGTCTGGTAAAGCTGGAGCTAGCGTAGCTGCCACTGAAAATTTAGATTTTTACGGGGAGGTCAGCGTACTTACAACTGAAGGTGACGCTGACAACGCCTGGGGAACTAAGCTCGGAGCTAAGTATAGCTTCTGAACTAATGAATAAACATCAAAGCACAGGAAGAGGTGCATTCGTTACTTCATACTCCCCTATGCCAGAGAAGAAACAAGAACTGGATACTATGCCCAGTGACTATCAACCTCCTGGTGTAGATAAGGAAGTAGATTATGATTCCCTTGAGGAGGCTTTGACCTCCTAAAAGGAAGGAGAGCACCTCAGAGTAGGACTCTCCTTTCATTGGCTTTGGCCCAGTACGCTGGATACCCTTAGCCGTCTAGACGGTGGGAAAGACCACAAAAAAAAAGCGCAAACAATTTACTTAAGTAAGACAGTAAACAATACATTTTTTTAAACCAGATAAATGGCTCATCAGAATACTAATGAACCTCTTGCCGATATTACCTGGGCTGGCGCCAATAATGGCGCGGCAACAACCACGGATGCTCGGCGAGCTTTATACCTCAAGCTATTTTCTGGAGAGATGTTCAAAGGATTTCAACGCAATACAATTGCAAGAGATCTAATCACAAAGAGAACCTTAAAGAATGGACGCTCACTACAGTTCATCTATACAGGTCGTACCAATTCAGAATTCCATGTCCCAGGACAGAGCATTCTAGGTAACAGTGATGGAGCACCTCCAGTAGCTGAGAAGACAATTGAGTGTGATGACCTACTCATCAGTTCTGCCTTCGTGTATGAACTAGATGAAGTACTTGCACACTATGACTTGAGAGGAGAGATCTCAAGGAAGATCGGTTATGCTCTAGCAGAGAACTATGACCGTCGTATCTTCCGTGCAGTAGCTAAAGCTGCAAGGAAGGCAAGCCCAGTTACAAAGACTAACTACGTAGAACCAGGCGGAACACAAATCCGTGTAGGTTCTTCAACTAATGCCTCTGACGCATTGAATGCTGGTAACCTCGTGTCTGCATTCTATGATGCAGCTGCAGCCCTTGATGAAAAGGGAGTAAGTTCAGATGGTCGTGTAGCTGTTCTAAATGCAAGGCAGTATTATGCTTTGATCAATGACGTATCCTCTGGCGTTATTTCTAACGGACTTATTAACCGTGACGAGCAAGGAGACGCACTACAATCAGGTAGAGGTGTCTATGAGATTGCTGGAATCAAGATCTATAAGTCACAGAACATTCCTTACTTCGGTAACTTCGGTGCTAAGTATGGTACTGGATCTGCTACTAACCCAGGCACAACTGATCCTGGTAACACAGGTTCATTTGTTGGCGAAGCAATGGGAGACCAGCACGCAAATGCAACTCCTTCTGGTCAAAGAACCGTAAACGATTACGGACAAGCTGCTAAGTTTAATAACACTTGTGGTTTGATTTTCCAGAAAGAAGCTGTAGGATGTGTTGAAGCAATCGGACCTCAAGTACAAGTAACTTCAGGTGATGTATCCGTGATTTATCAGGGTGACGTCATTCTCGGACGCTTGGCTATGGGAGCTGACTACCTCAACCCTGCTGCTGCTGTTGAACTGTACGCTGGTACAGCAACTGCACCTGCTGCATTCGGATAATATTTATACACACAGGGAGTATCCACCACTCCCTTTTTTTCATTTATATAACTTTATGGCTTCCACAACAATTGACACCGATACAGAACTATCCGCAGTGAATTCAATACTGGGAGCTATTGGTCAGTCACCAGTAACTTCATTAGTATTTGATAACCCAGAAGTTTCGTTCATATATAATTTACTACGAGATGCTAATGTAGATCTTCAATCTGAAGGTTGGCATTTTAATACAGAGCGTCATGTTAAGTACACACCTGATACAACTACAGGTAAGATATCGATAGGCAATGATATATTACAGATGGATGTAACCGATGGATGGCAGAAGAAAACATATGATGTTGTAAAGCGTAATGGATACCTTTATGATAAGATAGATCATACAGATGATTGGTCAACAGTATCATCTATACTATTAGACGTAACTAGATTATTTAATTTCGAAGACTTACCAACTGTATTTAAAAGGTATATAATAGCTAGAGCTAGCCGTGTTGCTGCTACTCAGCTTGTAGCTAACCCACAGTTGACACAATTACTAAGTCAACAAGAGACGTTAGCTAGAGCTGCGTGTATGGAATACGAATGTAACCAAGGTAATCCTTCTATGTTTGGTTTCCCTGATGGAGCTACTTATACTACCTATCAACCATGGAGGAATGTTAAACGCTAATGGCTGGAATCACACAAACAATACCTAACTATGTAGGTGGCATATCTGAACAGCCTGATCAACTGAAAGTACCAGGACAGGTTAAGAGTGTTCAGAATGCTATACCAGATTTAATACGTGGTTTATATAAAAGACCTGGTGCGAAGAGAGTAGAAGCTGCTGCTGGTGGAGCTGCACTTACTAATGTATCTTCAGCAGATGGTGGTGGTTCATGGTTCCATTATTACCGTGATGAAACAGAAGGATCTTATATAGGACAGGTAGCTTCTAACGGTAGAGTAAGAGTATGGAGTTGTAATGATGGTTCTGAAAAGAATGTATGGTATCATACAGATAACAGTGCATACGATGCAAGTAATTCAAACCATACATCTATAACAAGTTACCTTACCCCATCACCTGCTACAGATAGTGAGGATATACAAGCGTTAACTATTAACGATACTACTTTCTTAAACAATAGATCAAAAGTGGTAGCTACTACTGGTACTACAACAGCTAGACCACATAAGAATTTTGTTTATGTAGAACTACAACGTACTGAAAACGGTAGACAATATGCATTAAATATATATGATGACTCATCTACTAGTGGTATTAAAACAGCAACAAGAGTTAAGATATCTAGTGATACTTTAGCAGAAGGTTCTGGTACAGGAACATGTCCTGGTATTGGTACACAAGTATTCAGTGGAGATGCAACTGACACAGGCACTAGAAAGAACTTGACTTTTAGGATCACTACTCTAGGCCAGCAAGGTAAGAGTGGTAACAATAACAATGCTTCTGATTGGTCTTGTACATATAACCGTGAGATAATATTATTACATGGTGGTGAAGATTGGGAAGACGGAGACTCTACTACTGTTACTTTAGATCAAGCTAAAACTAGTTATCAATATACTGTTGAAGTATTAGATCATGAAGAGGTTCAATCTAAGCATAATATTAAAGCAGTAAGACCTGCACCTACACCCTTCGATGCTGATACAGCAGTAACTGTTGATGCTATATTAGGTGGTATTATAGGTGAGCTCAGTGGAATTACAGTTAATGGTAATGCTTTGAACTATGAAGTTATTGGTAATGGTATTTATATGTATACTGCTGCTGATGCAGATGACTTTAACGTAGAAGTAGTCGATCAAGACTTGATGCGTGTCATGCCAGGAGCTATTAATGATGTAACCAAGTTACCACTACAATGTAAACATGGTGCTATCGTTAAGATATCTAATACTAGGATGTCAGATGAAGATGATTACTATGTAGAATTCGTAGGAAATAATAACAGAAGCGGTCCTGGTCAATGGATTGAATGTGCAGAACCTGGTATCACAAAGAGTTTTGATCCCTCTACTATGCCTCATATCCTACAGAGACAAGCTGATGGAGATTTCTTAGTTAAACAATATGAATGGAAAGACAGACTCGTTGGTGATAATACTACGAATGCGATACCTTCTTTCGTAGGTGGTACTATTAATAAAGTATTATTTTTCCGTAACCGTTTAGCTTTTTTATCAGGTGAAAATGTTATTACATCTAGACCTGGTAGTATAGCTCTCCCTGATTTCTGGGCAAACTCTGCTTTAACAGTTAGTGCTACAGATCCTATTGATATTTCATGTGCATCTACATATCCTTCTGATCTATATGATGCTATAGAAATTACTACTGGATTACTATGCTTTAGTAGTAATGCACAGTTCTTGTTAGGGTCTGATGATACTATACTTAATCCAGACACAGCAAAATTAAGAGCTGTATCTTGGTTTAATTATAATAAAGTTATACCTCCGATATCTTTAGGTCAGACAGTAGGTTATGTAGATAACTCTAATAAATATAGCCGCTTCATGGAGATGGCAAATGTTGTTAGAGAAGGAGAACCTGCTATTGTAGATACTAGTAAGATTGTACCTAGTTTAATACCAAAAGATATAGATTTAATAACAAACTCTAGAGAAAATGGTATGGTTTTGTTAGGTAAAACTAACACAGATACTGTGTATGGGTTTAGATATTTAAACCAATCAGATAAGAGATTACAATCCTCATGGTTTAAGTGGAAACATAACAATCCTATTAAATACCATTTTATTATTGAAGATGTATATTACTTTTTAGATACTGATAACTTTTTACAGAGTATAAATATAGTTCAAACAGAAGATGATCTAAGTATCACTCAAGATGGTGTAGACTATCAATTACATTTAGATAATTATACTACCGTTCAAGGTGGGGTATATAGTTCTACAACTAAGAAAACTACATTTACTGATGGTACTGGTAGCTGTGAATTCACTTGGCAATCTAGTGTTACATCTCCTAATGGAAGTTTAGTAATTGTTGATAAAGATTCAAACACAGCTAGAGTAGGTAGATATGCTAATGTAACTGTTACAAGTGCAGGTAGTTCATTTACTGTACCTGGTGATTGGTCTGGTTCTACAGTATATATAGGATACTTATATGATTATCAAGTAGATTTCCCTAGGTTCTATTTACAAAAAGCTCAAGGAGAAGCAGTTACATCTGATACAAATTCTAAGTTAACTGTACATAGAATGAAGCTAAACTTTGGTAAGATAGGTTTATATGAAACAACTCTTACTAGAGTAGGTAAAACTGACTATACTGAAATTTATGAATCAACAGATTTAGATGAGTATGATGCTTCAGACGCTCCATATTTAGCAGAAAAAATCAAAGACATCCCTGTCTATGAAAGGAATCTAAACGTAAACGTAACATTAAAATCCTCCCACCCAGCACCTGCTACTCTAAGATCTATGTCTTGGGAAGGTGACTGGGCTCCTATGCATTACCGCCGTGTCTAAACTTGATAAGTATGTTCACCCAGCAACGATAGAGGCTGCCATCAGAGTGGCCTCTAATTTGCTTCCAGAAGATCGCAGAGAAGTCGAAGAGGGCCATGGGTTAGATCCTATGGAAACCCTAGCTTTGGCTGTTCACAGATCTTCCTGCGTATGGTTTGAGGTGCCTAACGGCAAGACTGCCGGAATGGCTGGCGTTGGTCCTGAAGGAGAAGTATGGATGTTATGTACTCCTGCTATCCTAGAGTATCCAATTACCTTTGCTAGAGAAGCTAAACGCTTCATTGAAAGTAGACCAGAACCATTACTATGGAATATTGTAGATAAAAGAAATAGAATACATTTAAAATTACTTAAATTTTTAGGGTTCACATTCTTGAGAGAAGTCAAGCATGGACCCAATCAACTGTCCTTTATAGAATTTTGCCGTGTGTGCTCCAGATCCCAATAGGGGAATAAGAATGCAGGCCAAAATTGAAAAGCGGAAGAAAGATCAACAGTATCATTCAGCCGCTCTTAAGTTTTGGAATAGAGAAACAGGTGCTAAACAACGAAAAGGCAGCCTTACTAAAGGCTTAAGTCGTTCAAGAAGTGATGCCTACTCTAAAGCATTATGGACTTTAGGGAAAGGTAGATTAGCTAATGAAGCAATCTATAAACAAAAGGCTGCACTTTCTAGATTTGCTGATAAAACTGGTGAATCTCGTTCCCGCAATTATAACGTAGCTAAGTACAAAGCGATCTTAGCTAAACAAAGACAAATAGAAAGTACTATCGATAATACATTCGGTAGGAATATGGATATAGCTCATCAAGCAATTATGAGAAATCATATGGGCCAAGTAAATAAAAACAAAGCTTCGATAGGTGCTAGACCAGAGTATGGTGCTCCTGTATTCATGCCTCCTAGAGATAGGGCAGGTCAGAATATGGCTAATATCCAAATGGCTTTATCAATCGCTAGCCTCGCTACTAGTTTATAAATTATGACTGATTCAAATATAGCCTTAATGTCTAAGCTAGACATACTTCCTTCTTCAGCTCCTAACCAAGGTATAGCAACTAACTATATAGATGAGGAAGCTATTGAAGGTAGACTAAAAGGTGTCGAAGCTAGTATAGATCAGACTTCCAAATGGAATGAGCAACAGGCTAATAGTCTGATCAAAATGTACCACCACATGTTTAACGAACAAAAAGGCAGACCTAAAGCCTTAATGGACCTTCTTAAACAGGGTAAGGAAACTGGACAAGAGATTGGTGAGTTTTATGAATACTGGGATAAGTATTATCAATATGCTAATCGCTTAAGAGACCAGAAAACTAATCATGTAAATATATTAGGTGGCGATAATTGGGCTAGCTATCAAGGCAAAGGAGAATTTGACTCTGATGTTAAAGCAGAGATTGATGCAAAAGATAGAAGAGCAGCTGTTAAAGCTGAGTCTATGGATCTTGCTGCTGACCTGACAAATCAAGGTTATCATTTTGAAGGTAGAGAATTATCCCGTGGTCCAGATGGTGCCTATGAAAAAGAGAACGAAATTTTTGAGAATACTGACCAGTTAATGCTTCACTATAAACATCATTATAGACCAGCTGCAGAGGCAGCTATGAAGATACGGATGCCTGGTCAGTTTACTCCTGACGGTACTCCAATTTATAAAACTTATGCTGAAGCTAACGGTCCAGAAGAAAGAAGATACTTAAATGATGTAATTGATTCTTGGTTTGCTTATGAATACAAAGGGATAACTGAAGGTAGAGCTGGTCTATTTAAGCAAAAGGTTATCAATAATATGATAGAAGATGATGACCTAAGACTTAAAAAATATACTGAAGAAGCAGGTGCTGCTTTTAAAGAAATAGCTCAAGAGAATCGTTATAAAGAATTACAAGTTCAGATCAAAAATGATCCTAGCTATCTGGTTACTTATATACAAACTTATAAAGGTACAACTGGTAGTTACGGGAATGCTAGGAGAGAAGGGTTTGATACATTAATTAGAGGTGTGGAAACTTATGGTTTAAGAAGAGCTGATATTGAACCTGTGTTAGATTATTCATTCCATGCTCATGATAGTACACCAGAGAACCCCCATATAGTTACTGCTAGAGACTATTGGAAGAAAGATACTAGACGTTTATTAAAAGCTTTAGCTAAGGCTGAAAAGGATGAAGCTACAGAAGATGAGAATATGAAAGATGGGGAGATGAAGTCTCGTGCAATGCAGATTAGAGAAGATATGGATAACTCTGATGCACCTTATACTTTCCAAGCAGTTAATGATATCCAACTGAACTTCGCTAAAGAGTTTGGCTTAAGACCAGAACAATTACCTGATATAATAAAGAATCTACCATACGAAGGAATGTATGATGATCAAGCATTAAATGATGATCTTATGTGGAGACATTATACTTTAAACCAACAGATAACTGCTAATGATATAAGAGGATTCACTGATCCTGCTTTAAGAAAGAAGTGGTTTGATATTGTTAAGATGGGTACTGGCTTAAGTCAACAAGCCAAGACATTAAGAGACAATGCTGTTAAAGCTGAAGTATCAGCTAGAACATTAGAGTCTGATCTTGATAAAGCTAAGACTCCTAAGTGGATTTCTAATTATGAACAAGCTATTAGGGAATATGATGCAGTATATAATGGTATCATAGATAATAATGGTTCACCTAGAGATGCTCATAGAGAAGCGATGAAGGCTGTTAAAGATGGCCTATGGAAAGAAGTATCTCCTGGTGTATACCAATGGGATACTAGACAAGAATCTAAGTTTGACCCACAACCTGCACAAGAAATTAATAATATGGTCTCAGCTATAGGTAAGGATAGAAACCTTATTAATAGTCCAGATCCATGGGTAGGTGAAGAACCACATCTTAAAGAAGCTGGTAGATATTTTGAACTAAGCCGTAAAGGTAGGCAAGTAGATATACCTGCGTATTATAGACGTATTGCTGATCAAATAGGTCTTAATCCAGAGAGACTGATGTTGAATAGATTGCAGCAAACAGGTAGATTGAAAGAAGGTGACGTTGAAATTCCTGAAGAAAAAATTCTGGACGTTGGTCATCAGAGATTATTACTTCAACCTACAGCTGCTAGAACTTATCGTGTAGCTTTAGAGAACAAGGATATTAAAGCTTTAATTGATTTAACAGGTTCTCCTGTTGCTGAAGCTCATGGAGGTTATACAGCTATTGCTGATGAAAATGGTAATTATAGTAATATAGAAGAAGTAGTAGGTAAACCTTTAGCTGAAATAACACACTCAGATGTCTTAAGTTTAATACAAGAAGGGTATCAAAACATCGGTAATTTTGATTTAACTCCAAGGGGTTATATGCAGATCTTAGCTGATAATGGTATTAATCTGAATGCACCTTGGGATGAAGATACTCAAGATGCTTTCTTCTTACATAAACTTAGATCTACTGCTCAACGTAATCAACGATTCTCTACATTATATAATTATAGAAGACTTATAAATTTACCACCTGAAGATATAGAAGAATTTAATCAGATAGTTGGAGATGAGTTACCACAGTGGATGCAGATAAATAATTTATCAGCAGAATCAGGTAAGTTACTCATAGAACTTTTACTATCGAATCCAGAACCAGTAAAATAAAATGCCAATAGATCCCGAAGAGCTTTATTCATCTGAGGATATTGATGCTGCTGCTAAGGCTACAGGTCAATTCCTTGATAGATTAAACGAACAAGAAGAAGCTAGGCAGACTGCTGTAGAACAAGAAACAGCAGCAGAAGAGAAGGCTACGGCTGAACTCGCTGATCCTAGAGAAAAAGAAAATTGGGGTGTCGCAGCATTTGCAAAAGAAGGTCAATCCATTTTATCAGGCGGTATACAAGATACTGCCTCATCTTTAACAACTTTCCCTGAACGTACTATAGATGCTCTCTCTGGAGAGATGTCTAAAGAAAGAAAAGAGAAAGGTTTTTATAGACCTGAATGGGATCCTTTTGTAGATTATGATGATCCGATAGAAACAAAAACATGGTGGGGTAAATTACTTAGAGGTACTGTACACTTCGGTACAATGGCAGCTGCTGTTATACCTGCAGGTAAATACTTCTTAGCTAGAACTGGTATTCAACTTACTGGTATGGCTGCTACTCAAGTAGGTAAAGCTGCTTTAGTAGGTGGAACATCTGATTTACTGTCTAAAGAATCTGATGGACACAATGCCTTAGGAGCCTTACGTGAAAGATATGGTTTTATCGACACACCGTTAACAACTAAAAATACAGATCATCCTGTAATGATGAAAGCCAAGAACATACTAGAAGGTATGGGTATTGGTGTAGCGTTTGACGGGATGTTATATATGTTGAAAGGTGGTTCTGATAGAGCTATCCAATCAATTAAAAATAGGAACGATAAAATAGAGAAAGCAGATATAGAGAATGCTACCGCTCAGATTAGAAAACAAGTTGAAGACAATAACCCAGAATTTAGAGCTGCTAAAAATAGACCAGTAGCAGATCCGACACAAGGTACTGTACTATCTGATGCAGATGATGTATTCGATGTACATCAACAAACACGTACCTGGGATGGAGAAGCAGGATCAGCTGGTGGTGTTATACCTCCTGTATTAATAGAACGTGTAGCAAGAGAAGCTGTTATAGATAATGCTTTAGCAGAAGCTACTTTAAAGAAACTATATAGTTCTGATAAATATCAAAGGATTGTAGAAGAACTAGCTGCTAGAAACAAAACAGTAGCTGAAGTCTATGGTGATTCTATCTTGGCTTATCAACGTATAGTTAATGGTAGAGATGCTGCAGAAGTTACAGCCGCAGAATTTTTAGAAGAATTATATAGGTCTAAAGACTCATATGATATTACAAATCCTGAAGGCGATGTAGTTGATACTATCGAAACCTTTACTAGTAATAATATAGTAGTAGCTGATATGGTTATTGGTTCACTACTACATGATATAAGAAATAGAGGTATAGCTGGTAGAGAGTTAGCTAACATGGTGGATCTAGGTGACATAGATGGACCTGCGTCACAGATTGTTGATACTATGTTAACAGCTATATCAGAAGTCAGAAAAGCTAGAATTATTAAATCAGAAAACTTTAGACAAATAGGAGCTGGTAAAAAGAGAGATTATTTAGTAACAACTTTAAAGAAAGACATGGCTGACACCAAGGAAGCGATGTTGAATATCTTAAAGATTGCTAAAGATGATGCAGATCCTAGGCTACTCAACGCTCTATTTGAAGTTTGGTCTTCAATGAAAACTGTAAATCATTTAGATGATTGGGATGCTTGGGCTAGAGCTGTACTTAAAGGTGGTTCAGTATATAAAGGTGGACCAAAGAGAACAGGTATATTACTGTCAGAACTAGGTAATATGTATTCTAATAGTATATTAAGTGGACCTAAGACTCCAGCTAGAGCTATTATGGGTACGTCTACAGCAACATTCTTAAGACCTTTGTCTACTACTTTAGGTGCTGTAATGAGAGGAGATGCTGTAACTGCTAGAGCTGGCCTGGCTTCAATGAATGCTATGATGGAAGCCATACCTGAATCATTTACACTATTTAAAGAAAGACTAGATGGTTATTGGAGTGGAGATATAGCTACTATTAAATCTAGATATTCTGAGTATTCTAAGAATGAGGATAACTGGGAGATCTTAAGACGATGGGTAGAAGATAGTGGTAGAGCTACAGCAGGTGATAAAGCTGCATTTAGAGTAGCTAATATAGCAAGAAATTGGAATAACAATAGCTTCTTAACATGGTCTCCTAAGGTCATGGCTGCTACTGATGATGCATTTGCACATATATTAGGTAGAGCTAAGATGAGAGAAAAGGCTATGCGTACTATACTTGAAGCAGATTCAGCTGGTGGTAGAATGCCTAAGATTACTAGAGAAGTAATGCAAGCTTATGAGCAAGACTTCTACGATAGTATCTGGAATGCTGATGGTACTATAAGAGATGAAGCTGTTAGATGGGCTCGTAAGGAAGTTACCTTAACAACTCCAATGTCTGGATTTGCTAAAGGATTAAATGATGTCTTTGCAGCTAACCCATGGGCTAAACCTTTCTTCTTATTTGCACGTACTGGTGTTAGTGGTTTGAACTTAACTGCTAAACATACGCCTGGTTTTAACTTTCTTGTTAAAGAGTTTAATGATATAGCTAGAGCTACAGCCGATAATTTAGACGAAGTTGCTCAATACGGTATTACTAATGCTGCAGAGCTAGCTAATGCTAAGGCATTACAAACTGGTCGTTTGGCTATGGGTTCAGGTTTAATAAGCATGGTAGCATGGTCATGGATGAGTGGTAATATAACAGGTAATGGTCCAATAGATAGACAAAAACGTCAAGCATGGATAGATGCTGGCTATAGACCAAGACAGTTTAAATTAGGCGGTGTATGGATTGGGTATGATTCAATAGAACCCTTCAACCAGATCATGTCTATTGTATCTGATATTGGTGATGCTAGTTTATTAATGGGTGATGAATGGACAGAACAACAACTTCAAAAAGTCGCACTTGTTATTGCTCAAGGTATTACAAGTAAGTCTTACTTCCAAGGTCTTTCTCAATTAGTAGATCTAGTAGCAGGTAAGCCTGGACAGCAAAATAGAATACTTGCTGGTATACTTAATAACCAAGTACCAATGGCTGGTTTGCGTAATGATATAGGTAAATTATTTAATCCTCATATGAAGGAGTTGAACACTGGTATCCTTGATTCTATCCGTAATAGAAACCTTATATCTGAGTACCTTCCTGGTGATGATCTACCTACTAAATATGATTTACTTAATGGTAAGCCTATTAAAGACTATGACTTCATGACTAGAGCATATAATATGTTCAGTCCTATATCCTTAAATTTAGATTACAGTGCTGGTAGACAATTACTATTTGACAGCGGCTATGATGTTCGTATGTCTACATACTTCTCACCTATGGGTGAGGACTTATCAGATAGCCCTCGCATACGTTCAATGTTCCAGAAAGCTATTGGTGATCAGAATCTTGAACGCCAACTGGAGAGACTTGCTGAAAGTCCAAGAATACAAGCTTCACTAGATCAGATGTATGCTGATATACGTGGTGGTAAACGTGGAGAGTATGACTCTGAAGATTACTATCATAATTTAAAGATAGATCAAATCTTCCAAAGAGCACGTAAAGCTGCATGGGCTAAAATCATGAATGACCCATATGTTGTAGCTCTTAGGAATCAACAGTTAAATGTAAAACGTAGAAAGCTACTGAAGAAACAAGAAACAACTAATATACTTTCAATACCTAAATAAATGGCAGTAGAAAAGATTTACAGTGGGGACGATAGTGATACTACATTTGACATTACGTTCCCTTTTCTAGCATCTACTGATGTACAAGCATCAGTCAATGATGTTACCAAAACAGCTGGTACAGATTATACTATTAGTGGTACTGTTTTAACCTTTACTACAGCTCCTCCTACCGGAACTAATAATGTAAAAATTTTTAGAGTTACTGATATCAGCTCACCTCAAGCTACCTTTACTGCAGGATCTTCTGTAAAAGCAACAGACTTAAATAATGTTGTAAAACAAATGCTCTATGCTATAGAGGAAGTAGGTACTGTTACAGCTAGTAATACAGGATTAGGTTTAGTTGCAGGTAGTAAAGGTGACATACATGTCAATAGTGCAACTGATTGGTATATAAAAACAGGTGTTGTTGAAAACAGCATGTTAGCTAATTTCACTTTAAGTGGTAGTAAATTAGCTGGTGATTGCATTGATGCATCTAAGATAGCAAATGATGTTCTGAACTCTGAACACTATGCAGCTGGAAGTATTGATAATGAACACCTATCAGCTAACTGTGTTGCTGCAAACAATATACAAGATGCCAGTATTACAGCTTCAAAATTAACTACTGCAGCACAGAATACATTACTGAATCCTATAGGTACAGTTATATGGTATGCAGGATCAAGTGCTCCTACTGGTTATTTAAAATGTAATGGAGATAGTGTACCTAATGGAAGCGGTACTGTTCAAAGTATAACCCACGACTTCTCTTTACTTTATGATGTTGTAGGTGGTTCATTACCTGATTTACGTGGTGAATTCATCCGTGGATGGGATGATGGTAGAAATATAGATAGTGGTAGAGCTATAAGGACTACTCAATCTGATTCTATTAAAGAACATAATCATGGTATCTCACTAACTGCTAATACAAATAGTGCAAGCCTAACTGGTACAGCTACTACAATTGCTGAATCATGGAATGATGACGGTAATGCTTCTGGTATCTTTTCAAAATCAACTGGATATAACTCTAGTCATACACCAGGTGGTCCTGATAATAACAATTGTGGATCATTAAGCATAGATGCTACCCATACCCATAGTGTAAGCCTTAGCGGTAATACTGCAAATACAGGTGTTACAGAAACAAAACCAAGAAATGTGTCCTTACTCGCATGTATTAAATATTAAATAAAATCATGGCAACAACTTTCGTAGACTATACAGGGGATGGGCAAAACAACAAAGCGTTTTCTTTTCCTTCATTCCAAGAATCTGATGTTAAAGTTGAAGTAGAAAATGTTATTAAAACAACAGCTACACACTATAACATCTCAAGTTATTCTACATCTGGTGGAGGTACTATAGTATTTACATCAGGTAATATACCAACAGCAGGTCAAGCAATTCGTATTTATCGTGATACGGATATATCCACCACTTCTGGAGAATACGATCCTAAAGCCACCTTTACTGCAGGATCATCAGTTAAAGCAGCAGACTTAAATAATAATCAAAAGCAAGCATTATATGCTATAGAAGAAGAAAAGAATCAAACAATAACTGCAACAGATATTAAAGATGGTTCAATAACTAGTGCAAAGATAGCTAATGGTACTATTGTAGATGCAGATATCAATGCAAGTGCAGCTATAACACAGAGTAAGATAGCTTTAGATGCAGATCTAACAGCTCTATCTAGTATGCAAACTGGAGCCGCTGCTAAGGTAGCACTTTTAACTGCTACTGAAGTAGAGACTCTAGATGGTATCACAGCTTCTACTGCAGAACTAAATAAATTAGATGGTGTTACAGCTACTACAGCTGAACTCAATTATACAGATGGTGTTACATCTAATATACAAACTCAGTTAGATGCTAAACAAACTACTAATGCTAAGATAACTGAGTTAGGTACTATGAGTACTGGTACTGCTGAAGCATTAGCAGATTTAACAGGAACTGAAGTACAGATATTAGACGGTGTAACTGCTACTACAGCAGAACTAAACAGATTAGATGGCATTACTTCTTCGACAGCAGAATTAAATCTCCTAGATGGAGTTCAATCCTCTGCTGTTGAATTAAATGTTCTAGATGGTATAACTGCTACAACAGCAGAACTTAACTATGTAGATGGGGTTACATCAGCTGTACAGACACAATTAGATGCCAAACAGACTACTAATGCTAAGATAACTGAGCTAGGTACTATGGCTCAAGACACAGCAAACGCATTAGCTGATCTAACACAAGCAGAAGTTCAAACAGTAGATGGAATAACTGCAAGTACTGCAGAACTAAATAAATTAGATGGAGTAACTTCTACTACAGACAACTTGAATATAGTGTCTGGAATGACTAAACAGACAACTATCTCTGATCAAGATACCTCATATCCTACATCAGGAGCTGTTGTCGATTATGTTGCTGCACAGATAGCACCTATTGGTGGACTAGAAGTTATAGCTAATGAGGTTAGTTTCCCTGCTACACAACCTGCAGCTGGTGTTGTAATCAGTATAGGTGACTGTAGAACTGGTGTTGTAGTAAATGGTAGTGGTACAGCTACTATAGCTAATGCAGCTGGTAGTGGTGTTACTGTTACTATCAATAATTTCCCATCTTCTTTACATAGTTATACTCTAACAGATGATACTGGCTTAATGGTATCCTCTACAGGGTCTGGACATATCTATAATTATCATAAATACTTAGGTAAAGAGACAGATATTAAGCAGTTATCTAGTGATATAGATGACTTTGCTAATAGATATCGAGTACAATCAGGTGAGCCTGGATCTAATAATGATGAAGGTGACTTAGTATTCGATACAGCTGCTAACAAAATGAAGGTCTATGATGGATCTTCATGGGGTGAAGTAGCATCTACAGGTGAATTCAAGTATCTTGTCTTATGTGATGCAGGTACTACAAATGCTGCTACTTATGGAAGTGCTACATCATATGATTTAAAAGAAAACTCTACATCAGGTAGTGCAGCTAGTATAACTAATGCAGCTCAACTGCTTGTTAGTGTTAATGGTGTTATTCAAAAAGCGAATACTGGAACAAGTACTCCAGCAGAAGGCTTTGTAATGGCAGACGCTGATACTATTAAATTCAGTACAGCACCTCCAGCTAACTCTAATGTATTTGTAGTACAAATTGGTGCAGCAACTACCTTAAATACACCAGCTGATAATACAGTTACAGCAGGTAAACTAGATTTATCTATTGTACAAGGTGATGTTATCTACGGTACAGGTAATGATGCTTGGGCTAAACTTGCTAAAGGTACAGCAGGACAAGTTCTAAAAATGAACTCAGGAGCTACGGCACCTGAATGGGCAACTGATGCTACTGTAGCAGATACTAACACCACTTATAGTATATCTTGTGTAGATGGAGATAATACTGATGAAGAGAAGATACGTCTTACAGCAGGTGGTAGTGGATCAGGTACAGATGATATTGTATTAGAAGCAGGCACTGGTCTATCAATAGCTAGATCTAGTGACAAGATTACTTTTACTAATACTGTATCTAATACAGATACCCAATTAACAGAAGAACAAGTTGAAGATTTTGTAGGAGGTATGGTAACTGGTAATACTGAAACAGGTATTACAGTAACATATGAAGATAGTGATGGTACATTAGATTTTGTTGTAGATGATACTACTAAACTACCTCTAGCAGGTGGTACTATGACTGGTGTGTCTACATTCAATGCTGCAGCAATAGGTGAAGTAACTGCTTTAACTGATGGAGCTACTATTGCTACTGATTTAGCTTTAAGTAATAATTTTAGTGTAACATTAGCAGGTAATAGAACATTAGGACAACCTACTAACCAAGTAGCTGGTCAGTCTGGATCTATCTTTATAACACAAGATGGTACTGGTTCTAGAACTCTTGCTTATCATGCAGATTTCAAATGGGTAGGCGGTACAGCTCCAACTCTCACGACTACGGCAGCAGCTGTAGATCGTATAGATTATGTAGTAGCTGCTGCTAATAAGATCCATGCGGTAGCTAGTTTGGATGTGAAGTAATGGCACTGAATGAGAATACCCGATTAGGTGCATCCGCCGCTGGTGAAGCTTATGAAATCTCTAGATCTTTAAAATTTGATTCTGGAGATTCTAGTTATTTGACTAGAACCCCAGGAAGTGATGGTAATAGAAAAACATGGACTTTTTCCTGTTGGATGAAAAGAACAACCGTTGGAGTTCTTCAAACTTTTTTCGGTGCAGGAAGTAATAACCCAGATACAATTATAAAATTTAATTCGAGTGATCAATTTGAAATCTCAAGGTATTATAATATAGAAGGTGGTTATGTTAATCAAGTAACAAGTAAAGCACAATATAGAGATCCTTCAGCTTGGTATCATGTAGTTGGTGCTATTGATACTACAGAAGCTACAGCCAGTAATAGAGTTAAAATGTATATCAATGGGGAGCAAATCACAGTTTTTGAAAACGATGATTGGCCAGCTTTAAACTTTGAGTATGAAATAAATGATGCATCATATGCACAATATATTGGAAGGCATCCAGGTGGTCAATATACTAGTGGATATATAGCAGAATTTCATTTTATTGATGGTCAGCGATTAACAGCTTCTGATTTTGGTAAAACTAATGCAGCTACAGGACAGTGGATTCCTATTGAATATACAGGGAGTTATGGAAGTCAAGGTTTCTATTTAAACTTCTCTGATAATTCTGGTGCCACATCTTCAACGATGGGCGATGATGATTCAGGTAATGGTAATGATTGGACTCCTAATAATTTAGCAACATACGATTCTGTACCAGATTCTCCTACTAATAATTTTGCTACTATAAACCCAATTGACACTCAGATGTTAGATATATTCCTGACTCAGGGAGCTTTAAAGTTTGATTCAGGTTCTAACAGTAACACTGGTAGAGGATACGCAACCATAAGACCTAGTTCAGGTAAGTGGTATGCAGAAGTTTGGGTAGGTCAACATCATAGATTTTCTATTGGTATACAAAATAAATACTATAATTCTGCATCCAATACTGGTGGAGCTAATAATCCTAATGGTATTCTTGTTGGCTGGGATTCAGAAGCTTATTACAATGGTAACACTGGAAATAATTATCTAGGTGCAGACATCACATCCGACGACATTGTTATGATCGCAATGGACTGCGATAATAAACTTGTTTGGGTAGGTCTTGACGGCACATGGGGACAATCAGTATCTAATACAGATATTGCTAATGGTACATCTGCAGGCTCATTAGGTACCTTTATGAGTGCGACAGCTGCAACTTTGTTCCAAGGCGATATGGGTATCTTTATAGAAGATAACTCTGGTTCACAAAAAACTTGGAATTGGGTGAATTTTGGACAAGACCAAGGTTTCGGTCCTAGTTTGTCTGATGCAAGTGTAGCATTAGGAAACCAATCTGATGCTAGTGGTTACGGTAAGTTTAAATACCCAGTACCTGCTGGTTTTAATGCTTTATGTACTAAGAATTTAGCAGATCCTACAGTTACAGATGGAACTAAATATTTCAATACTGTTACTTACACAGGTGATGGTCAGATGGGTAGGACTGTCGGAGGCATGGCGTTCCAACCTAATCTTGTCTGGATAAAAGATAGAGATGCTACTGAGTCTCACGTTGCTTTTGATTCAATTCGTGGAGGAACTAAAAGACTAAGAGTTAATACAAGTGACGCAGAAGATACAATGACGAATACATTGACTGCGTTTAATTCTGATGGATTCACAACTAATACTCACGATAATACTAATAAATCAGGTGATAAATATGTAAGCTGGAGCTGGAAAGAATCAGCAACGGCAGGTTTTGATATGGTTAGCTATTCAGGTGATGGACAGGCTACACATAACATTAGTCATAATTTAGGAGTAAAACCTGATTTATTCATTGTTAAGTCAAGAACTAATGCTCAAGATTGGTATGTAATGCATCCTGATTCTGGAGCAAATAAATATTTAACTCTTTCTGGTAATGGTGCGCAAGGTACTAGTACTGTTTTATGGGGTAATACACTTCCAACAAGCAGTGTTTTCACTGTAGGTGAGACTTCAGGTTGGGCAACTAATGAAGATGGAGAAGATTATATAGCTTATTTATTTTCAAGTGTAGACGGTTATAGCAAGATAGGTACACTTGCTGGTAATGGTAATGCATCAGGACCATTTGTTTACACAGGATTTAAACCAGCTTTTATTCTATATAAATCTTATGCCACAGGTGAAAGTTGGAGAGTAATAGATAATAAACGTTTAGGTTATAACACTACCGCTTATGCTCTATTTCCTAATGTAACTAATGTAGAATACACATCAGAACCTATAGACCTATTATCAAATGGTTTTAAATGGAGAAATAATAATGGGGGCTCAAATGATACAAACGAAGCCCTCATATACGCAGCCTTTGGAGAAAGGGCCTTTAAATACAACAATGGACAGTAAGAATGGCATTTAAACTAGATGGTAAGACCCTTTCAGTCGATGCACCTTTTACATCAAATGGAATTAATTATCCAGCAAACTGGCTAAGATTAACTACCCTTTCTGAGAAGAACGCTATCGGTATTACTGAAGTAGCTGATGAATCTGAGAGTTATGATCAAAGGTTTTATTGGGGAGTAGATAAGGCAAAAAGACTTGAGGATGAAAATGCTAAAGACAGTGATGGCAATTTGCTAAAAGATGCAGACGGTAATCAAATAGTCAACGAAGGGCTAAAAACAATTTGGGTCAGACAACAAAAAGAAGCAGCAAGAGGGTTATTACAAAAAGATGATTGGTACGTTACACGTAAAACTGAGAAAGGTACAGCAATTCCTTCAGCTATCTCCACATATAGAGATAACATCAGAAGTGTATGTAATACTAGAGAAACTGAGATTAATAACTGTGCTGATGTTGCTGCATTAAAAAAGCTAATTGATGGTACCTATAATGCAGAACGTAAAAAAACAGCAGGTATAACCGATTGGCCTACAAAAGAGGGTAATTAATGGCATTAACACAAGTAAAATCAGAAGGTATAAAAGACGGTGAAGTTAAAGAAGCTGATTTAGCAGTTGATGCTGTAAGTATCACTAAATTAGCAGCTACTGGTACTGCTTCGTCTTCTACCTTTTTAAGAGGAGATAATGCATGGGCAACTCCTACAGACACTAATACCACTTATACAGCAGGTACTGGATTAACTCTTAGTAGTACTGAATTTTCAATTACTGATGATTCTATAGCTGAAGTTAAGTTAGACATTAGTAATACAGCTTCTGATGGTCAGTTTCTTCAATATAAAGATTCCTCAGATAAGCTCACTTGGGCTACAGTAGATGCCACGCCGGAAGGTACAGCAATAAAATCCACAGGTGAATCAGGTGGTAGTAAGTTTCTAAGAGAGGATGGAGATAATTCCTGCTCTTGGCAACCAGTACCAGCAGGTACACCAACAGGTGGTAACTCAGGAGCTAATAAGATCTTCTGGGAGAATGAGCAAACAGTAACTCATGATTATACGATTACTAATACTCGTAATGCAGGAACATTTGGTCCTGTAACAATTAACTCTGGAGTCACGGTAACGATTGGCGACGGAGAGTACTGGACAATTATTTAATTATGCCTATAACAATTAATGGTTCCGGTACTATTACTGGAGTCAGTGTCGGAGGTCTACCCGACGGAATAGTAGACACAGATATGATAGCTAATAGTGCAGT
>VTLG01006191.1_pt1 | contig 20582 bp, 16 predicted proteins | sample 4694571 | NCBI WGS metagenome assembly VTLG01 (sample SAMN12604809, study PRJNA352737) | marine metagenome | biome: ENVO:00000447; feature: ENVO:00000209|ENVO:00000569|ENVO:01000036; material: ENVO:00002151; isolation source: viral sequences binned using virsorter ... | reverse complement strand
AGAAGTAGAACAAATTTTTACACTAATACAGATTATACAGTTAGAGGATACAATGTCAAAAATGGTTTTGCATATGCAGGTCCTAGAATAAAAAGTTTAAACACATTTATGTTTTCTGCATTTTCAGCAAACAATGCAATAACACTAGAGGGTGGCACAGGCGCAGGTGAAATAATACTAGAAAATGAACATGGTGTTTTACAACATCCTCAATCAGACTCTTTTAGTGCTAGAGTTAATTCTTTTACTAATCTGAGATTTGGTAGCACAAACACAGGCACAGACAAAATTATACAAGAAGACGGTTCTAATCTAATAAATGAAACAACAGGCACAGATACAGACGATGGAGTTGATGAGTTTTTATTAGAGGAAAATGTAGATGGTACAACACTAAGAATATCAGATTTTACTGGTACAACAACAAATCCTAATCATAAGACTAATTTAGCCTTTCCGACTGAAGTAACTAAATCGGCTTAGAAAAGTCTTATAAATAATAGAAAGAAACATAAAGATAATGGGAAAAAACAATGGCAGCAATAATAACAAACAAATTTAGAATAAACAATGCTGAGCAGTTCGTAGAATCGTTTTCAGAAACAGCTGCTACAACATATTACTTATTCATAGGAAGAGCACATTCTTGGGCAACAGACGCTGATGTTCAAGGTAACTCTATCAACGAGGGAACAGACGCTTCCCCACCAACACAAAACAATGGCAGCAATAATAACAAACAAATTTAGAATAAACAATGCTGAGCAGTTCGTAGAATCTTTTTCAGAAACAGCTGCTACAACATATTACTTATTCATAGGAAGAGCACATTCTTGGGCAACAGACGCTGATGTTCAAGGTAACTCTATCAACGAGGGAACAGACGCTTCTCCACCAACACCAAATGATGATGTGGCATCTGAGTTTTATAATTATGACGATATGATCGGTGCAAAGATTATTTCTTCTTCAGACGTATCTCATGTTATACCAAGAAGAAACTGGACAACAGGAACAACTTATGACAAATACGAACATAATATAAGTTCTTCTAACACAGCAAATAGTGGTGCAACAAATTTATTTGATTCAACTTTTGTAGTTATGAACAGCTCATATGCTGTTTATAAAGTAATTGATAACGATGGTAATACTGCTTCAACAGTAGAACCAACATCAACATCAAACTCAATCTTTACAACATCTGATAACTACAAATGGAAGTATATGTATTCTTTAACATCTGCTGAAACCCTAAACTTTATGTCAACAGATTTTATTCATGTTTCAACTGACTCTACTGTATCAGCGGCTGCCGTTGATGGTGCATTAGACACAATTGAAGTTATCGCTGGTGGATCAAGTTTTAACACATCTTCAGGTTCTACAATCTCTGCTATACCTATTCGTGGTGATGGTAGTGGTGGTATCGCTTCAGTCACAATTAGTTCTGGTGCAATCACAGCTGCTACGGTAACAACTGCAGGAACAGGATATACTTTTGCATATATTAGAGACGCTGATATTGTTGCCGCTACAAATGCTGGTGGTGCAGGATCAGGATCAAACTTAAATGTAATTATTCCACCAAAGGGTGGTCACGGTAAAGACGCTGTAAAAGAATTAGGTGGTTTTTATGTGATGATGAATAAATCGCTTGTTGGTGTTGAAGGTACATCTGATATTGGTGTTGCCAACGACTTTAGAAGAATTGGTCTTGTAAGAGATCCTTATAACTTTGGAACAACAACTGTTGCAAGTGCTGATACAAGAAGACAACTTTATGCTACTGTCTTCTCATCTGTATCAGGAACATTTACTGCCGATGAAGAAATCAATCAGGCGTCAACTGGTGCTGTAGGTAAAGTTGTAGAGTACGACTCAACAAATAAAATTTTATATTTTTATCAAACAAGATTTCCAGATGTAGGAACAGATAGTGATGGTAACTTAACAGCGTTTAGTGGTGCAAATGCAATCACAGGACAAAGTTCAAGTGCATCAGCAACACCTAATACAAGTAATTCTACTACAACAAATGGCACGGTGTTTGTTTCTGGTTATTCTAATCCAGAATTAGCATTTGACTCAGGAGATATAATTTATGTTGAAGAAAGAAGTCCTATAACAAGAGCTTCTGACCAAACGGAAAACATTAAGTTAATAATTGAATTTTAATAAAGGAAAATAATGCCAAGTAAAACTGATTTTAATGTTGCTCCATACTATGATGACTTTACCGAGGGTAAAAAATTTCATAGAGTCATGTATCGACCAGCGTTTGCTGTTCAGGCTAGAGAGCTAACAACTCAACAATCAATACAACAAAATCAACTTGAAAAACTAGGTGACTCTATTTACAGACATGGAGCAATGGTTATTCCAGGTGAGGCAACTTATGATTTAAATTATTATGCTGTCAAACTTACATCTTTTACAGGCACACTTACAAATTTTAAAGATAATACATTAACAGGTGGCACATCTGGCGTAGTTGCTGATGTTGTAAATACTGTTGCAACTGATGGTACTGATCCTGATACACTATTTGTTAAATATAGAAATTCTGGTACTGATAATGCTTCATCAAAATTTACAGATGGTGAATCTTTAACAAGTGGTGCTTCAACAGGCGAAACAGCAGTTGTAAGCACTTGTGCTACAGGATCTGCTGCTCACATAGATGCAGGTACATATTACATAAATGGATTTTTTGTTGAAGTTGATACACAAAGTTTAATATTAGACAAATATACAAACACACCAACTTATCGTGTTGGATTAACAATAGCAGAAACATTTGTAACTTCAACAGATGATACATCATTACTAGATAATGCAACTGGATCATCAAATGCAAACGCAACTGGTGCTCACAGATTTAAAATAGATTTAACTTTAGCAAAATTAACCGAAGACTCTACAGCAGACTCAAGTTTTGTAGAATTGTTTAGATTAAAAAGTGGTAAACTACAAAATAGACCAGTTACAGATGTTCGTACATCAATTGAAGATACTTTAGCAAGAAGAACCTATGATGAATCTGGTGATTATGTTGTAGATGATTTTGAATTAGATATTAGAGAACATTTACTATCAGGAACAAATAGAGGTATCTATGCAACAGGCACAACCTCAGACGATGGCAACACAGCCAGCGAAGCAAAATTAGCATTTGGTTTATCACAAGGTAAAGCATATGTCAAAGGTTATGAAATAGGTAAAATAGGCACAACATATATTGATGTAGATAAGGCAAGAGATTTTGAAACTGATAGTGGTAGTGTAACAAGATTTGATGTTGGATCTTTCGTAAATGTAGAAAATGTTTTTGGTACACCAGACATTAACTTTGTATCTGGTGAGGTAGAAAATTATAAAACTTTAAGATTAGTTGATGAAGCACATGCAACAAGAGGAACAGTATTTGGTACCTCTCTTGCTCACATTTATGATATTGGTCGTGCAAAGACTAGAGCGTTTGAATTTAATTCTGGTAACGCTGCTTCAACAGATTCTGGTACAACAACAATGTTGTCAAACTCAGTTACAACAGGCGTAAAATTTAAACACTTCTTATTTGATGTTGAAATGTTTGCTCATGTAAATGTAAGTGGTATTATGTCAGGCGCATTAACAACTGGTGATAAATTAACTGGAGGCACTTCAGGTGCAACTGGTATTGTAGAAGGTGTTACGACTGAGGGATCAGCAACTATTACAGGTGCTACTCAAGCAGATCCTGTTGTGGTTACAATGTCAGGTGGTCATAACTTTACAGATGGTCAACAGGTTGTAATTGCTAGTGTTGCTGGTATGACAAATATTAATGATACTCATACTGTAAAAAATGCTACTGCAACAACTTTTGAATTATTTACTGCTCAAACAGCTGCAACAACTGAAATTGAACCTTTAGACGGAACTAGTTTTCCTGCTTACACATCTGGTGGTACAGCAAAACATACAACAATAGTTTTAAATGATGTTCAAGGAGAATTTGTAGGAGGTGAAACAATAACTGCACCTACAAACTCTAGAACAGGAACAGTTCAATTTGATTCATTAGGTTGTAAAGCATTTGAACAAAAAGATTTTGGTCAGATAAAAGGTATTTCAATGGCAGGTAGTCCAACTTATACTGCTAATACATCTTTAGATTCAACTTTTGGTGATAATGAAACAATAACAGGAGTTGTAACAACAGTAGATCCTGATGTATCTCCTGGTAGTATTATCATGGACGGAACAGATGCTAATTCAGCAAATGCTAATGACTCAATAATTTTAGAAGATGCAACTGAAACTGGTGATCTAGTAAATGCTATTGGATTAGAAAATCCTCAAGATCAAGGTGACGTATTAGTTGGTTCTGGAACTAAATTTTTAACTGAATTAAAAATAGGCGATCAAATTAATTTTATTGATGATGGTGGTAGTTCAGTCACAAGAATTGTACAAAACATTGAGTCAAACACAAGATTACAAACAGTTCGTGATTTAAGCACCGCTGTTGCAACATCAAGACAATTAGTTAGACAAAGAGCAAAACTTCAAGACGCAAATAAAAATATTGGATTATTTAGATTACCTTATGATGTTGTAAAAACATTATTAACAGCAGATAACTCAGAATTATCTGATACAAGTTTTAAAATTAGAAGACAGTTTGTTACAACTTTATCAAGTTCAGGTACTGCAACACTAACTGCTGGTACAAATGAAGTCTTTACTGCGTTTACAGAAAATGATTATTCAGTCTCAATAATGACAACTGGCTCTGGTAGCACAGGTGCTGCTGGTGATATTATATCACTATCAACTAGTGGTGACTTTTCACTTGGTGGTTCACCAACAGGTAAAACATTAACGATAGATTTAGGTAGTGGATATAATGGACATAAAGTTAAAGTTATTGCTACAATTTCTGCCTCAGTTGTTGGTGCAAAAACAAAAACTGATACTGCAGGAACAACAATAACAGTAGATACTGAAGCACTTGCTACTGCTGATTTTATAAGTCTTGGTAAAGCAGATGTTCATAAACTTAATAGTGTGTTTATGGCCGATGACTTCAGCACAGCTGCAAGTACAAGTGATACAGATGTTACAAGAAGATTTCAATTAGATACAGGACAAAGAGATAACTTTTATGATATTGCAAGATTAACATTAAAACCAGGTGAAGTAAATCCAACAGGAAGATTATTAATTAATTTTGATTACTTTGAACATGGTGCTGGTAATTTCTTTAGTGTAGATAGTTATTCTGGTTTTGATTACGCTTCAATACCTGCATATACCTCAGATGTTACTGGTGAAGCATTTCCATTAAGAGATTGTTTAGATTTTAGACCAAGAGTAGATAATGCTTCTACAATAAATTCTGGTAGTGTAGATAGATCGTTTGATGGCACAGGTGCTTCTTCAATAGAATTTACAAAAATAAATACAGATGTTACAGCTGATTTAGAATATTACTTAGCAAAAAGAGCAAGAGTTTATCTGACATCAAAAGGTGAGTTTAAAGTGGTTGCAGGTGCTTCTGCTATTGATCCAGGATTTGGTGAACAAATAAAAGATGCTGTACATTTATATGATGTCTATATGCCTGCTTATACTTTTGATACTTCAACGATACAAATTTCAGCGATTGATAATAGAAGATATACTATGAGAGATATTGGTAGTCTTCATAAAAGAATTGAAAATATAGAATACTATACTCAACTTTCTTTATTAGAAGCAAATGCTCAAAGTTTACAAATACAAGACGCTGATGGTTTTGATAGATTTAAAAATGGTTTTGTTGTAGATAATTTTACAGGTCATGGTATTGGTGATGTAACTGATGGTGATTATGCTATATCTATGGATATGGCAAAAGGTGAATTAAGACCTTCACACCATATGGATAATACTAATTTAATTGAATCTGATTCATCATTAGGAAGTTCTACTGCAATGACAGACGCAATTAGAACAACCAATGGTTATCAAAAAACAGGTGATCTAATTACTTTACCATATACTGAAGAAGTAGAGATAGAGCAACAATATGCAAGTACAACTGTAAACTTAAATCCTTATGATACAATATCGTATGTAGGACATGTCACTCTTGATCCAGATCAAGATGATTGGTTTGAAACAGAAACACTTCCTGAAATGACAATTGAAATACCTGGTGTATTTGACACATTAACAGCTGGTGCAAATGCAAATGTACAAGAATTAAATTTAGGTACAGTATGGAACGAATGGAATAATAACTGGTCAAGTGTTGATATTGCTGGTACTGAGAGAACAACAAGAAGAACAGAGCGAAGAGCTCAATGGCCTTTAATTAGACGAGTTGATAGAACAACCGTAGAAACTAATCAAGTTAATAATAGAACAAGAACAGGTATTAGAACATCTTTAGTTCCTGGTGGATTAAGAGAAACAAGTATTGGTAATAGAGTTGTACAAGTTGCCTTTGCAACATTTATAAGAGCAAAAGATATTTCATTTACTGCAAGAGGTATGAAACCAGATACAAGAGTTTTCCCATTCTTTGATGGTGTAGATATATCAACATATGTAACACCAACAGGTTCAACTGCAGGTGCAGCTTTAACAACAGATTCTGGTGGTACTGCTTCAGGTGTATTTGCTTTACCAACACCAACAGTAGATACAAATCCAAGATGGAGAGTTGGTAAAAGAGTATTCAGATTAACTTCAAGTTCAACAAACGTACAAACTGAAGGACTTGTAACCACTTCAGCAGAAGCAGACTATACAGCAAAAGGATTAGTTCAAACAGTTCAAGGTACTGTTATATCAACTAGAGAAACAAGAGTACAAAGAACAACACAAACAGATAATGCTCAAATCATAGGTGCTCAAGGTACTAGAATTGTTAGAGATAATACTGGTGCTTGGTTTGATCCTGTGTGTCAATCATTTATGGTTGACCAAACTAATGGTATATTTGTTTCAAGTATAGAGGTTTTCTTTGCCACAAAAGCAAGTGCATTACCTGTAACGCTTCAAATTAGAACAATGGTAAATGGTTATCCAACTACAACAGTTCTTCCATTTGCAGAAAAAACAATTGACGCTTCAGATATTACTGTATCAACAGATGCCTCAGAGGCAACTAAGTTTACATTCCCAAGTCCTGTATTTTTACAGAATGGTATTGAATATGCGTTTTGTGTAATTACAAACAATGATGAATATACAATGTACACTTCAAGATTAGGACAAACAACTTTAGATGGTTCAAGATTAATTTCTCAACAGCCATATTTAGGAAGTATGTTTAAATCACAAAATGCTTCAACATGGACATCTGAACAAAATGAAGATGTTAAATTTAAAATTAATCGTTGTAAGTTTACAACAAACACGGAAGGTACTGTTCACCTTGTAAACGATATCGTACCTACAAAATTATTAGGATTAAATCCTATTACAACAACAAGTGGTTCTGCTGATATAACAATAAACCATAGAAATCATGGTATGCATACAACAGCAAACAATGTAACAATTGCTGGTGTTGCTTCAGGAACTTATAATGGTATTGCTTCTACAAATATTAACGGTACTTATACTGCAATCAAAAATATTAAACTTCATAGTTATCAAGTAACAGCACAAAATTCTGACACCGCTTCTGCGACAGGAGATGTTGGAGGTTCTACTGTTACTGTTACAAGAAATATGATGTTTGATGTAATTAAACCTATTGCAGGAGTTGTTCAACCACCAGAAACATCTATTAGTACAACACTAAGAACAACTAGTGGAAGAACATTAGAAAGTTCTGAAACAGAATTTAGTTTAAAAACTGCTTCTAAACAAATAGCAGTAGAATTAAATGAAGATTATTATATGACGGCACCTCAAATAGTTGCTTCTTCAATTAATGAAACAAATGAAATGTCTGGCAGTAAATCTTTAGCAATGGCAATAAAAATTAAATCAGAAACTGGAAATGATAATTTATCACCTGTTATTGATACAACTAGATTAAGTGCTCATGTAATTAGAAATCACTTATTTAATCCTACTTCAGGTACAACTGTTGATTTTGTTGCTGACACAGCAAAAAGAGGTGGTAGTTCACCTGCTAAGTATATTACTAAACCTATATTACTAGCAAACGCTGCAACTGCTTTAGATGTTCGTATTACTGCTTACATACACTCAACTGCTGAAGTAGAAATGTTTTATCGTTTATCAGACGCTACAGATGCAAGAAATATGCAAGAGATAGTGTGGACACCATTTAATAGTGATGGAAGTCCTGATACAGCAGTTAAACCAACAGATGACGATCAAACATTTAATGAATATCAATATAGTGATAGTGACCTAACACCTTTCACAGCATTTCAAATAAAACTTGTTATGAAAGGAACTAATAGTGCTTATCCACCAAGAGTAAAAGATTTAAGAGGAATTGCTTTGGCAGTTTAATTGTATGTCAAGTGTTAAAGTAAAAGGCCATACAAATTTAGTTAGAGACTTGAAATCACAAGCAATTATTAATGTAGATTCAGAAGCTTATGCTAGATACATGGCAAGAAAAGCAAAACAACAAAAAAAAGATGATGAAGTAAGAAAAGTGATTAGAGACGTTAATGAAATAAAAACAGAAATGTTTGAAATAAAAAAAATGTTAAAAGAGATAAAAGATGGCAGATAGAACAGTAGCAGTAACAAATACTATGAACGATCTTAGACGAGAGTTTAATGGTTCAGCAAGAGACATAGGTGATATTGCTGACATATTAAGTGCTAGTAGTTATATCGCTTCTTCAACAGATGTAATTGAAGCAATTGTTGCTATAAACGCACAGGTACCTGAAGTTAAAACAGATGCATTTACTTTTCCTGGTCGTACCATGATATTTGAAGGTGCAACAGATGATGCTTTTGAAACTACTTTAAGTTTTGCTGAACCTACTGCTGATAGAACACATACTTTACCAGATGCTGATGGATCAGTAATGTTAACCGATAATGCTGATACATCTACAAATAAAACTTTTACAACACCAACTATTACAAGTCCTGTTTTAAATACAGGCGTTAGTGGTACTGCTGTGTTAGATGAAGATGATATGTCTTCAAACTCAGCAACTAAAGTTGCAACACAACAAAGTATTAAAGCATATATTGACAATCAAATTGATACTGATATGGATGTTAATATTGCAAGTGATAGTGGATCAATAGCAATTACAATGGATTCAGAAACACTAACTATTGCTGGTGGAAGTAATGTAACAACAGCAGCAAGTGGTAATACTGTGACGGTAACTTTATCAAGTAGTGTAGCAACAGAATCAGGAACAGAAACATTTACAAATAAAACTTTTACAGCACCTACGATTAACACACATACTTTTAGTTCAGGTACAACAACTGCAGGTATGAGTATTGGTACAAATGGTATAGTTTTTGAAGGTGCAACTGCTGACGCTCACGAAACAACTTTAACAGTAGTAGACCCAACACAAGATAATACAATTACAATACCAAACTCAACTATGACAGCAGTAACAACAGCAACACACGCTACACGAGCAAATCATATTGTAAGGTGTATTGCATTAGGATAATTTATGGCAGATAGATCAGTAGCAACAACAGATACGATAGAGACACTTAGAACGACCTTTAATTCTCTTGCAGGTGATATAGGAGATATTTCAGATTTAACAGGTGCAAGTGGTGTTATTGCGTCTTCAACAGATGTGGTTGAAGCAGTCACTGCTTTAAATACAGAAATTTCTGCTATCAAAGCAGGTACTGCTGTGTTTGAAACTAAATTAACTTTTGAAGGTGATACTGCTGACGCTCATGAAACAGTTTTAGCAATTTCTGATCCTACAGCAGATAGAACAATTACGATACCAGACGCAAGTGGTACAATTGTAACTACAAGTGCAACACAAACTTTAACAAATAAAACATTAACAAGTCCTACTTTAACAAGTGCTGTTTTAAATACTGCTATTTCAGGTACAGCATTTTTAGATGAAGATGGTATGGATTCTAATAGTGCAACAAAATTAGCATCTCAACAATCCATCAAGGCATATGTTGATGCTCAAATAACTGCTCAAGATTTAGATATTACAAGTGATAGTGGAACAATTGCAATAGACTTAGATAGTGAAACTTTAACAATCGCTGGAGGAACAGGTATTTCTACTTCTGGTTCTAGTAATCAAATAACTATTGGAACATCTGCTGATGTAGTGACACTAACAGGAACACAAACTTTGACAAATAAAACTTTGACAAGTCCTACTTTAAATTCGCCTACGATCACAACACTAACTGCAACACAATTAGCATTGACAGACGCAAGTATAGTATTTGAGGGTGCGACTGCTGACGCTCATGAAACAACTTTGACAGTTGTTGATCCCACAGCAGATAGAACAATTACATTACCTAATGAAACAGGAACATTAATAACTTCAGCAAGTGCTGCTACAAATGCGTTTTCTATTGCATTGGCAGCTGCTTTAGGATAAACTTATAAATAGTATAAAAGAGAGAAAATATGGCATTATCAACAATTAACGCATCAACAGGATTAACAGACGCTACAGTAACCTCTGCTAAATTAGCAGATTTCTCAGCAGCTGTTGATTTAAATGGTGTAGAATTATTACTAGACGCTGACGCTGATACATCAATTTCAGCAGATACAGATGATAGAATTGATTTTAAAATTGCAAACGTAGAACACTTTTCATTTTCAAATAGTTCAGGTGATACGGTTGTTAAACCTATGGTTGACGCTAAAGATATTATCTTTCAACAATATGATGGAAACAAACTTTTAGAAATAAATGATGGCGGTTTTGTAGGTATTGGTGGTAACTCAAACGCTTCAGGTGCAATAAGAATTTTTGAAGATACAGATAATGGTAACAACTATGTTGGATTATCTGTTGGTAACGTAACTACAGCATACACACTAGTATTTCCTAACGCTGACGGATCAAATGGTCAGGCAATGGTAACAAATGGTTCTGGTGTTTTAACTTTTACAGATGTTTCAAGTGCTGCTGATGATATCTCTGCTGGTGACGCTGCTATTAATCTTACAACTTCAGCAGGTAATATTACAATAGATGCTCAAGGTGGTGATACAGATATTATATTTAAGGGTACTGATTCGAGTTCAGACATAACAGCATTAACTTTAGATATGTCAGATGCAGGTACGGCTGTATTTAATCACGATATTAGAATCGCTGACGATGGTCAGATAGGTTCTGCTTCAGACGCTGACGCAATTGTTATAAATTCAAGTGGTGTTGTAACCATGAATCAGATTCCAGTCTTTAGTGCTGGTATAAATGTTTCTGGTGGTTCTATCGCAGGTACACTTTCTACTGCCGCTCAGGCAAACATTACAAGTTTAGGAACACTAACAGCATTGACTGTTGATGATGTTGCAATTAATGGTAAAGTTGTAACTATGACAGGTTCAACTAGTGATACTGCTACAATAACAGTAGGCACTAACGGAACATTAGATATTGTGACAACAGATGACGCAGCCGCAGCTGCAAATATTCAAATTACTGCTGACGGTACAGCGGAACTTGCTGGTACGACAGTCACTTTAGATTCAAGTGGTGATATAACATTAGACGCTGATGGCGCTGACATTCATTTTGCTGACGGTGGTACAACTTTTGGTACATTCACAAACTCATCAAGTGATTTTGTTATTGACGCTGCTGTTCAAGACAAAGATATTATATTTAAAGGTGATGACAATGCTTCTGCTATCACAGCATTAACTTTAGATATGTCAGATGGTGGTAACGCTATCTTTGAAGGTGGTACTATTGAATTAAAAAATAGAGGCTCTGTTTCAAATATTAAATTTTATTGTGAGAGTTCAAACGCTCACTGGACAGCATTAGAATCAACTGCTCACTCAAACTATTCTGGTAACCTAACGGTTACTTTACCTGCTGCTACAACGATACTAGTTGGTAGAGATACAACAGATACACTTACAAACAAAACTTTAACAAGTCCACAAATAGGAACTTCTATTATTCCTTCAAGTGCTGATGGTGCAAGTTTAGGTACTGCTTCAGCAGAATTTTCTGATTTATTTTTGGCAGATGGTGGTATAGTTAAGTTTGGTAACGATCAAGATGTTACATTAACACATAATGCTGATAAAGGTTTAATACTTAAATCTACTGCAACTGCTGATGACAAACCTGTTATATTAACTTTACAAACAGGTGAAACTGACATGGCTGCAAATGATGTTATGGGTAAAATTGAGTTTCAGGCACCAGATGAAGGCACAGGAACAGATGCTGTATTAGTTGCGGCTGCTATACAAGCAAAATCTGAAGGTGATTTTAGTGCTTCAGCAAACGCAACTTCATTAGAATTTATGACAGGTGCTTCAGAGGCTGCAACTGCAAAAGTAAGAATCACAAGTGCAGGTCATTTAGTACCGACAGCAGACGATTCCTATGATTTAGGAACAAGTTCTCTACAATGGAGAAACATATACACAGGTGACTTACATTTATCTAATATGACAAAAGATATAGGTAATATAGTTGATGGTTCTAAAGGTGACTGGACGATCCAAGAGGGATCTGAAGATTTATTCCTAATCAATAACAATTCAGGTAAAAAATATAAGTTCAATTTAACGGAGGTTTAATCGTGGCGATCATTTCTAACGGAACAACGATTGCAGACGCTGGTGCCTTCTCAGTAAGTCTAGGTTCAATGGTTCTTATCAAAACTATAACCGTATCATCTAATACAGCAACAGTTACCTTTCTTCATGGAAGTTCAAGTGTGGTTTTTAATAACACATATCCAATTTATTTAGTTAAAATTATAAATTCTCATAATGATACAGATGACAAAACACTTCGATATAATTTTACAACAGATGGTACTAATTATAATGTAACTAAAACTACGACTTCTTTTAGAGCAAGTAATTATGAGGCTGGTGGAGGTGACGGAGAAGCTATTGAATATAGAGCAAACGCTGATCTAGGGCAAAGCGCAAATCCTCAAATTTTTGCAGAACCAATGGGTAATGCAAATGATGAATCAGGCTCTGGTGAAATTTACATTTTCAATCCAAGCAGCACCACCTTCGTCAAACATTTTATGGCTAGATTTAATCACAATAGTTATAGTGGAAAAATTGAAGATTATTTTACTGCTGGATATTGCAATACCACATCTGCTGTCACAGGAATTAGATTTGAGATGGAAGCAAGCACTAATATTCAGTCTGGTGTATTCAAACTTTACGGAATAAAGGATAGTTAATATGGGACTTATATCAAATGGAACAACATTGTTAGACTCTGGTGCTTTAGATAGTGGAGTGGCAACAGGTTCTTTGACACTTATTTCTACTCAAACAGCCAGTAATTCAGCCACAGTATCATTTACCTCAGGAATAGATTCTACATACAAAGAATATATATTTAAATTTATTAATGTTCATCCAGCTACCAATTCTACCATGTTTACTTTTCAGGTAGATACTGGTTCAAACACTAATTACAATCAAACTATAACATCATGTATTTGGAATGCTGCTCATTCTGAAGCTGATACTGAAACAATTTTTGGTTATCAAACCACTCTGGATCAATCTCAAGGCACAGCTTTTCAAAAATTAGCGAATAATACTGGGAATGAAAATGATGAGTCTCTTTCTGGAACCTTAACCATATTTGATCCCAGCAACACAACTTTTACTAAATTTTTTCAGTCAAGAGTAAGTGAGCTTCATAATGAAAATTATAATTTTGATACTTATTGTGCTGGATATGTAAATACCACAACAGCAATAACGAGAGCTCAGTTTAAATTTGAAAGTGGAAATATAGATTCTGGGACAATCAAACTTTACGGAGTAAAATAAAATGGGATTAATTTCAGACGGAACAACAGTATTTGACGCAGGCGCTATGGCTTCTGGGTTTGGTGGTAGTATGACTTTTATTAAAAAACTGACTGCCAGTTCAAGTTCTACTTTATCTTTTGTAAATGGGGCTTCTAACGTGGTTCTTGATAACACTTACAAAGAATATATATTTACATTTAAAGATATTCATCCATCAGCAAGTACAGTAGGTTTATATTTTAATGGTAGTGCGGATACTGGTAGTAATTATAATGTGACTAAAACTACATCATATTTTTTAAGTCGTCATGCAGAGGATGGTACTTCAAATGAATTATCATACAAAACAGGATTAGATTTAGCACAAAGCACAGGATTTCAACCGCTTAGTATTGACCAAATACATGATAATGATAGTTCAATGTGTGGATTTTTACATTTATTCAATCCATCTGACACGACTTTTGTCAAACATTTTTTGTGTAGGACTCAACAAATGCAGGTGGATGATAGTATGGAAAATTATTCAGCTGGATATTTTAACACAACTAGCGCAATAGACGCTGTACAATTTAAATATGCTTCAGGAAACATAGACGCTGGGGATATATGTTTATATGGAATTAGTTAAAAAATGATTATAAATAGTATTAAAAGGAATTTAAAATAATGCCAAGATATCATAATATAAATGGAAATCAAGTACAATTTACAGCAGAAGAAGAAACTGCTAGGGATGCTGAAGAACAGGCGTGGGCAGACGCTGCCCCAGCTCGTGCATTAGAAAGATTGAGATTAAAAAGAAATGCTCTTTTGAGAGAAACAGATTTTTATGGTAATTCAGATGTGACTATGAGTGACGACATGAAGACTTATAGACAGGCATTGAGAGATTTACCTGCAGGCAAAGACACGGTTGAGAAGTGTGAGAACGCAACTTGGCCGACTAAACCATAGTAAAGGAAAAAGATGGCACTAACAAAGGCACAATTAATTGATCTAAACGCCAATGAGATGATTATCGATCTTGATGGCGATACTTCAATTACTGCTGATACAGATGACCAGATAGATATTAAGATTGCGGGTGCTGATGATTTCAGATTTACTGCAAATACTTTTACTGCTTTATCTGGTAGCACAATCGCTGCTCAGGCATTAACTGCTACAACTATTACAACGACTGGTGCAATCGCAATAGCAAACGATGGTAATATTGGTTCAGCAGGTGACGCTGACGCAATTGCTATATCATCATCTGGTGTTGTAACTTTTTCACAATCACCTGTATTTCCAGACGGTTCTATAAATGTCGCTGATATCGATCTTGATGGTGCGACTGATATTGGTGCTGCTCTTGCTGATGCTGATCTATTTTTAGTAGATGATGGTGCAGGTGGCACAATGAGAAAGGCAACTGCGTCAAGAGTTAAAACATATATGGGTGCTGCTACAGGCGCTTTTTCAGTAGAAAACCTTGACATCGATGGTTCAACAGATATAGGTGCTAACCTTGCTGACGCTGACTTATTTATAGTTGACGATGGTGCAGGTGGTACAAACAGAAAATCTGCTATTTCAAGAATTGCAACATATATTGAGGGTAAAACTCTAACAACTTTAACAGTTGATGATATTACTATAAACGGAAGTACAATATCTGATAGTGGTGATTTTACAATTGATGGTGGCGCTGATATTATATTAGACGCTGATGGTGCTGATGTAATATTAAAAGATGGTGGCACTACTTTTGCTAGTCTTACAAACTCTAGTGGTGAATTAGTAATTAAATCAGGTTCAACGCCAACAACAGCTGCAACTTTTAGTGGTGCAAATGTCACTCTTGCAGGAACAGTTGGGTCAGGTGCGATCACATCTACTGGAACAATTCAAGGTACAACAATTACAGCAACAACTGCTTTTGTACCAGACGCTGCTAACGGTGCAAGTTTAGGAACAACTGCTTTAGAATTTGCTGATTTATATTTACACGATGGTGCTCAAATACTATGGGGTGCCGATCAAGATGTATTATTAACACACGTTGCAGACGCAGGATTAAGTTTAAAAACATCAGCAACAGGTGATGATACAAAGGCAACTTTAACATTACAAACTGGTGAAACAGATATCGCTGCTAATGATGTTCTTGGTGCAATTGACTTTCAGGCACCAGATGAAGGAACAGGCACAGACGCAATATTAGTTGCTGCTGGTATTTCTGCTGTATCTGAAGGTGACTTTAGTTCATCTAATAACGCAACAAAATTAAGTTTCAAAACTGCTGCTTCTGAAGCAGCTGCAGAAAAAATGAGTTTAAGTTCTGCTGGTGTTTTAACAACATCAAGTAATATAGTATCAGGTGGAAATGTTGTAATCGCTGACGCAGGTAATATAGGTTCTGCTTCAGATACAGACGCATTAGCAATTTCTTCTGGTGGTGTTGTAACCTTCTCACAAAAACCAGTAATTAATTCTGGTGTTACAATAGACAATATTACAATAGATGGCACAGAAATAGATTTATCAAGTGGTGATTTAACAGTTGATGTTGCAGGTGATATTACATTAGACGCTGATGGCGCTGATGTTAATGTTGCTGATGGCGGCACAACTTTTGGTCAATTTACAAATAGTTCAAGTGACTTTGTAATTAATGCTGCTGTACAAGATAAAGATATTATATTTAAAGGTGACGATGGTGGATCAGCAATTACTTCACTAACTTTAGATATGTCAAACTCAGGTGCGGCTGTATTCTCTGCTGCTGCCTACAATGCAGAAGCAACTTTAACAGATGCTTCAACAGTTACATGGAACGCAATAACACAACCTGTCTGTAAAGTTACACTAGGTGGTAATAGAACAATAGGACTTGCTTCTGGTGGTGTTGCAGGTGCATTTATATCAATATTAGTTATACAAGATGGCACAGGATCAAGAACAGTATCATGGAACGCTGCATATGAATTTGCTGAAGATACAGCACCAACATTAACAACAACTGCCTCAAAAGGCGACCTTTTTGTTTTCAGATATAATGGATCAAAATGGTTAGAAGTAGGGAGAAATTTAGCGTTAACGCTATCATAATATTATGTTTGCATTAGTAGAATCAGGATCAATTACAAAAATGTTAAGTGGTAATCAAGGCATTATCATTGACGGTGTTCAACACCCTAGAGCAATATATACTCTATGGACTGAGGCAGAAAGAAATGCTATTGGTATCTATACTGTTGAGATAGATGAATCTAAAAAGAAAGATGAAAAGTGGTATAGAAATACAGATATAACTTATGCATTTAGTGGTGGTAAAGTTACAGGATCTTATGGTGACGCAACTGCTAAGGCACACGCTGATACTAAATGGACACAAGAAGATGAAGATAATGGTCTAGGTACTAAAGATGATATAAAAGAAGAAGGTCTTAAAACAAGATTAATTAGAACAATTAAAGAACAAGCAGAAAGTCAATTAAATAAAACAGATTGGTATGTCACAAGAAAAGCAGAAAAAAATACAGCAATACCAAGTGCAATTTCAACCCATAGAGATGCTGTAAGATCAAAACAAGCAGAGATGGAAACAGCAATCACAAATGCTTCTGATACTCCTGCATTAGAGACTTTATACACATACACAATACAAGAAGATGGTAGTGTGACAAGACCAATAGGTGAAATACCACGATTGGAGGATTAATAAATGCCTACTATATTAGGTGCGAATACATTATCAACAGGTTATGATGTAGCTAATTCATTAAGGTTTGACGATGGAAGTAGTGCTTATTTAAATAGAACACCAAGTAGTGCCAGTAATAGAACAACTTGGACTTGGAGTGCATGGATTAAAAGATCAAATCTTACGGGTGGTCAAATGGCTTTATTTGGTGCAAAAGCAGACAGCTCTAATGATACAGGTATTTGGCTTCAAAGCGATGATACTTTACAATTTTTTAATAATGTTTCTGGCACCGTAAAACAAATTAGAACAAATAGATTATTTAGAGATAGTACAGCTTGGTATCACATAGTTGCTGTTTGGGATAGTTTCTGTTTGGGATAGTGATAATGGTACAGCTGGAAATAGAATGAGGCTGTATATAAATGGTGTGGAGGAAACATCATTTGGAACAGATACCAATCCTGGTTCAGGTGATAATAGTACGATAAATAATACTGAAGTACACCAAATAGGTAGAGTTGATACTACTTATTATTTTGATGGTTATATGGCAGAGGTTTGTTTTATTGATGGTCAAGCTTTGGATGCAACCAGTTTTGGTGAATTTGATGAAGACAGCCCAACACAATGGAAACCAAAAAAAGTATCAACACTAACCTTTGGCACAAATGGATTTTATTTAGAATTTAAACAATCTGGAACAAGTCAAAATAGTTCAGGTATGGGTGCTGATACTTCAGGTAACGATAATCATTATGCAACGGGAGGTTTAGCTGCAGTGGATCAATCTATTGATACCTGCACAAATAATTTTGCAACATTAAATCCTTTAGATGTAACAAGACTAAGCAATGTTGGAAATACATTTACTGAAGGTAATCTAGTGGTCACCGATGGAAGTAGTAATTATTTGGTTGCAAACGGATCTATAGCTGTGGAAGCAGGTAAATGGTATTTTGAAGTAAAAATGATTGAATCAACAGATACACACATAGCTAGTGGTGTGATGGTTGTTAATTTAGATGCAGATGATAAGACTGATGGTGCTGCTAATGGCAATCATGGATGGTTATATGCAACTAACGGTCAAAAAAGAAACGCTGGCTCATCATCTAATTATGGTGACACTTATACTCAAAATGATATAATTGGAGTAGCATTAGATATGGATAACAAAGCTATTTACTTTTCTAAAAATGGTACATTTCAAGCGAGTGGTGATCCTACAAGTGGGGCAAGTAAAACAAATGCCGCATATACAAATTTAGCAGGAACAATAACTGCACAAGTTTATGATGGACAAGGAGCAGAAGCACATGAATTTAGTATGAATTTTGGTTCACCACATCATGCTGTATCTTCAGGCAATGCGGATGCAAACGGTTACGGCAATTTCGAGTATACCGTTCCCTCGGGTTACTTTGCCCTTTGTACAAAAAACCTAGCGGAGTATGGATAATGGCTTATACAACAATAGATGATCCAGCACAATACTTTAATACTGTATTATATACGGGAACAGGAAGTTCTAATGCAATTACGGGAGTGGGTTTCCAACCTGATTGGGTTTGGATTAAATCTAGAAGTTTATCACAAGATCACAAATTACATGATAGCGTTAGGGGAACAAATGGTGGTTATTATGAATCATTAAGAGCAAATAGTGCTGCTGCTAGTGATGTAGTAGCTGATGGTGCAGCTGATAATACAGGAATGAGTGCTATAGGTTCAGATGGATTTACTGTTGTGAGTAATGCTTCACATAATCAAAATACAGCAACATATGTAGCTTGGAATTGGAAAGCAGGAACAACTGGCTCAGGAACTACAACAGGTTCGGGTACAGGTAAGGCATATTCTTATTCTGTAAATACAACTGCTGGTTTTTCAATAGTTGCTTATGTTGGTAATCAAACTGCTGGTCACACAATTCCACATCAACTAGGTGCAAAACCTGACGTAATATTAGTTAAACATAGAGATGATGGTCAACAATGGGCTACGCAATGGTCACCTTTAGGTGCAACAAAGGTTCTGAGATTTGCTACTTCAAATGCTGAATCAGATAGCAATACCAGATGGAATGATACAGAACCAACAACAAGTGTTTTTACAGTTGGAACAGAGCATGAAACAAATACAAATAACGGAAATCATATTGCCTATTGCTTTACAAATATTAAAGGCTATTCTAAAATAGGAAAGTACATAGGAAACGGAAATGCTAATGGAATATTTGTTTACACAGGATTTAGACCAGCTTGGATTTTGACAAAAAAATCCTCTGGTACTTCATCATGGATTTTGCACGACAACAAAAGAGACCCAATAAATCCTTTAGATGAATTTTTTACAACAGAAGAAAGCGATGCTGCTGGGGATTTAGATAGTTTTGACCTTACATCAAATGGCTTTAAATTAAGAACATCTAACGGAGATAGAAACGCAAGTGGTGAAACATACGTCTTCATGGCTTTTGCTGAGAGCCCATTTGTAAATTCTAATAAAGTACCTAATAACGCTAGATAATATTGACTAAAAGACTTATAAATAGTCTTATAAATATAATAAAAAACAAAGTAAAGGGAAAATAACAATGGCTAATGATTTTAAGAGATTTTGTGTACCAGATGTAGGCACTTCAAATACTACATTATACACGGTTCCTGCTGGATCAGGTTCAGCTGCCCTTGAAACAATCGTAATTGGTATAACTATGGCAAATAAATCTACTTCAGGTATAACTGCAAGTATTTTTATTGACAACGAAGATGGATCAAATGATGTCTTTATAGTCAAGGATGCCTCAATCCCTGCAGGTTCTTCTTTAGAGGTCATGTCAGGTAATAAATTAGTATTACAAAACGATGGATCAAATGCAGATGTTTTAGAAGGAATTGCAAGTGCAGCTTCTTCTTTAGATGTAACCGTATCAGTTTTAGAGGACGT
>VTLG01002694.1_pt1 | contig 20585 bp, 37 predicted proteins | sample 4694571 | NCBI WGS metagenome assembly VTLG01 (sample SAMN12604809, study PRJNA352737) | marine metagenome | biome: ENVO:00000447; feature: ENVO:00000209|ENVO:00000569|ENVO:01000036; material: ENVO:00002151; isolation source: viral sequences binned using virsorter ... | reverse complement strand
ACTCCAGTTTCACCAGTTTCACCAGTTTCACCAGTTTCACCAGTTTCACCAGTCTCAGTAACAGTTTCAGTTTCTGTACCAGTCTCAGTAACAGTTTCAGTTTCTGTACCAGTCTCTGTGCTAGCAGGAGGTTTAAAATTCAACAAGAAATCAGCAATAGCCTTGTAACCTGCGTCATTATTTAAATCAGGATTATTAGCAAGCAAATCATCTAAAGCCTTTAAACGAGCATCAATTTTATCTTCTTCGCCGGTTTGTGCCGAACGTATGCGTATAGATTCTTGCAATACTTTTACAGGATTTATTTCTTGTTGAGTTGGATCTCCAAACATTGCAGGCATTTCTTGTTGCATAAGATATGTCTCAAGATTTATACCTGTGTAATCAAAATAATCATCAATAAAGGCTTGCGACATAGCATCACCTTCAAGTTGAGTATTTAAAAATTGCATAGCAACATCAGGATCTAATGTTAAAGCCGCTTCATAATTAGTAGCAAAATCACCTTGCGCACTCTGATAAGCGTCTTGAACTGCTTGAGAACTAGCCGCACCTAAAGAACTAGCCGCACCTAAACCTTTAAAAGCATCAGGATTTGCCTTGTACTTTTTCAAGGCTCTTAAATATTCTTGTTCTTGAGCAATCTGTTCAGGAGATTTCTCAACAGCAGGATAAACATATTGTTGTGCTTTCATCCCTTGTGGTGTAACAGGCGCTCCAGCCACAGCAAAAGCCGCTTTAGCCGCGGCACCCGGATCAGTCGCACCCATCCCTGACATCCAATCAGAAATTCCAGCAGATTGAGCAGAAACATTAAGATTTTCTGCCATTGCAGTTTCTAAATCATTCTGCTGAGACAAAATGCTTTGAGCAATAGTATCAGCCGCATTAGGCTGATTTTGAGCAATACGTAAAGCCTCGGCAATACCCTGTTCTGTATTAGCAAAAGCCCTAGCACGGGGATCAAGATAAGTTGAACCAGCCGTACGTTTAGGCTGATTTAAAGAAGATAAATTTCCTGAAATAGGAATAGGAGTAACCATTAAACCATTCCTTGTAACGCTTGCGCCAAACTGAACCTACGCAAAGCATTAGCAATAGCGTCCGACTCTAACCCCCCATACAACTGCTCTTCCAACAAATTCCTTTGACGATCCAACTGCACCCTTGCCTCTTCCTGAGAGGACATTAAACCAAGACGAGCCAACTCTTCCTTGCCTCTAGCACGCTCCCTAGCACGCTTATATTGTCCTGAATCAAGCATGCCACGCCGATTGAACTGTCCGGGTAATGCTCGCGCAGTATCTTTAATTTGCTGACTTAACTGAAAATTCTGCAAAGCAGAAGTACGATTAGTAGCCTCATTAGCACGCTGAATGTCATCCATCCCATAGCCGTACTCTACGGTACGCCGATCTACGCCTTGTGACCGTTCACTATAAGTTGGATACGCCATTAGTTAAATACTTGTCCTGCTAATAAAAGAGTTCCTGTCTCAACATTCACATTCAGGGTTACAGCACCGCTCGCTCCCCCGCCGCTCATCGCAACACCCGCAGTTACACCCGTTATATCCCCCGTTGTTGGCGCTGTCCACGACAGACCAGACGTTGTTGATGAGTCCGCAGTTAAAACATGTGTATTCGTTCCTACGGTAAGTTTCGTTGCAGTATCCGCACCTGTGCCGACAATGAGGTCGCCTTTCGCATCCGTATCCACGGTAAGGGTCACCGCGCCACTCGACCCGCCTCCAGCCAGACCTGAACCCGCCGTTACAGCACTTATGTCCCCTGTCGATACTTGATCTACTCTCTGAGATATTCTCTGTACTGTCATAATGTTCCTTATCCAAAGTAAGTGATGTGAATAGTGCTACTCGAAGAAACACGAATAAATTTTACATCCGTTAAATCATCTTGGTACAAATCAATAACACTGTAAGGGTTAATGTAATGACCCACAGAAGCAGTGGGGGTACCCCACCTCATTCTTATAGGTTCCGCACCATTAGTAACCATTGCCGCTACTGCACCTGTAGGCGTAGTTCCTTGTATTGCAGTACCTGCGACAGTAACAGCCTCATCACTTATAGCAGAACCATAAGACGAAGCGTTTAATCTTATTCCCATTTAATTTCGCCTTCCGAAAATATTCATATTTGCCACCATTTCCATTTGTTCTATAGTTTGGGACAACTTACGAAGTTCGTATTCAATACTTACGGCATTTTGTCCCAAAAACTTGTGAGAAGGTCTGTACATAGACGTTGTAAGCGCCATTATTCTTCCAACTCGTCTATACGCTCATGCACCATTGTGAACTCCGTTGGAATCCACGCTAATCCTGCAACGACTTCTTTCATATCATTAACTTCTCTTATTACATGATTCATGTCAGATGCCATTGCCTCTACCACAACAGAAGGGGCGAATCTGTCCAAATCATCAAGACGAGCGGCGCGTACAGCGCTAATAGCATTCGCATTTTCTTCGACACCATTTTGAATCTCATCCAATTTCGCTAAGACACTGGAATCAGTACCAGTGTTCTGTTCTATTACCGCTACTTTTGCTTCCAAATCGGAGATTTGGTTAGCGACTGATGCGGCTTTCCAAACTATTACACCTGAGATGGAGGCTACAGACATGATGAGTCCAAGCGTTAATCTTGATACTCCTATTCGTTTTATGTCTGTAATGTCATCCATGTTTATTCAGGTGGTGTTGGCCAAACAACTTCGGATACCTTGCTGTGTTTGCTAGGTAGGTCACGTAGTTCTTGTCTGTATGTCGCCCATTCCTCAGCAGTATGCGCCCCTAATCCTGCGTCTGCTATTTGTGTCCAGTCTGTGTCACGTAACATTGCGTTACGATCCATTCTGACTATGTGAAAATCGAGATCCGCTTCTGCGGCTCGATCAGCCATTTCTTGTAATTCTTCAGCCGTGAGTTCGATGTACTCACCGTTCACGATTTTATATCTTGGCTCTGCCATTATTATTCTCCGTTAATTGATTCCATATAAAGTGAAAGTACTATGTTCTGCAATATCTGTTGTTCCAAAAGAAGGTCCATAAATTGCCACATCAGTAATAGCACTTGTTGAGTGCCACAACAACCCCCACGTGCCGATCCACCAGTCGCCTGTACCTGTGTTATCGGCTAGAGTTGCTTGTTTCACAGTCGCTGATTTGAAACCTGTAGTGTTCGCATAATTAGGTATCCAAATTTCTACAGGAGAAAAATAGTTTGCTTCATTATTTGCCGCCGCCATACAAGGCACATACTCAAAACCAGTCATAGTAGTGGTACTTACTGAATCGGGACTGGTACTAACTGCTCTAAATCGAGTGTGCGTATAATTTCCACTAGTGGTATCCAAACCACTATTCCCAAACCTTATTCCGTTGTAAGCCCAGTTACCAGCCGCTTCATTTCTGATTGAAGCCTTTATGCACAAATGTGAATAACTGCCAGAAATACTCGACTCAGCCCATGAAGCCGCACCACCAGAGCCTACTGTTGTGTGATCTATAACATTCCAAACTGCCATTATGAACTCTTTATTCCGTATAGTGAAAAACTACAACCCCGTGTGAAACCGTTAGATGCCACAGTATCTGTAGCAAATCTTACATAATTAGGAGTAGCAGTATTTTTCCAAGACCAACCACCCAAAACAACATTACTTACTCCACCGCTATAATTAGGTTGGGCTATTGTACAAATCCCTGAAGTCAACATATTCGTATTCGTGTAATTAAAAAGGTCTATAGTGATTCCACTTTTGCCACCTATATTATTATATTGAGCGGCAAGAGGGTCATTGCCGAAACCTATTACGTAAGGAGAGGATAACCGTTGGCTGTTCCAACCATACATAGCGGCTGTTTTTGAAGTGCCGTACCCTCTCATAAACCCTGAACAATATTGGTTAGCACCAGTATCAGCACTACCACTTGCTCCAAGCCACATATAAAAAAATTCGTGAAAACCACCGTTATCGACTTGAGCCGAAATCCGGAACTGTAAATGTTCATAACCCGAAGTGGGTAAAGTCATTTCTACACTTGTAACAGTCGCTTCCGTGTATTGTGTCGCTATTGCTTCCATAACTGCCATTACGCTGTCACCATCCGTGGGAGAATCCCATATAAATCAAAACGAGAACCTACTTCAAAAGTGTCTGAAACTGCATGTAAATCAATCCTATTCACAGCAACATAATTACCCCACATTGAAGCCTGCATCTCTACGTGACCTGCACCAGTACCAGACCCCGCACCGTAATCGCCTCCATTAAGTGCCATTACAGGTATCCAGTTACCTGAGTTCATATTGTAAATTTCGGTAATACTACAACCAAAACCATTAGCAAGACCACTAGCCGCAGGGAAATGCCCTAACAACATTTGGCTTGCCGCCGCATAATGGGGAGAAGTTAAAGTACTAGCATTGGCTTCAAGGGCTTGACCATAATAAACACCAGAAGTCACATTGTTAAAGTGCATGTAAACTTTTTGGGCGGTTGATGAACCTGAACCTCTGCCATAAGCAACTAAAAACAAATCCATGTACTGTGACCAGTTGTCAACACCAGTTGTTGCACTCTGCCAAGTGATACTCGCCGCGCTTCCTGCTACTGTCGTGGATTCAAGTTGAACCCACGCCTCACCATCAGTTAAAGTGCCGTCTACTATGTAATCTGGAGTTGTCATCAGCCCACCGCATATCTTATTATTACGATACCTGAACCGCCCCAACCAGAATAAGTGGTACCCGATTGACGAATAGAGCCACCACCTGAACCAGTATTAGGGTAAGCACTTTGATAATATCTGCCGCCACCACCGATGCCTGAACTTTGCGGTTTGTAACCGCCAGTACCATCAGTTGAACCTCCAGCCGCATAAGTACGTGCGGTTGCAGAGATGCCGATACCTGATGCTCCGACACCACCTGCGGCACCATTAGCGTCAGAAGCATCAACGCCTACAGCACCTGCGCCTCCACCTCCACCGCCTGAAGCATTAGTACTGCTAACCCAGCCGTCACCGCCGTCATTACCGTTAGCCCCGCCTGTTCCTCCTGAACCGCCTTGACCGCCACCGCCACCAGATCCATTAGCAGGACTGTAACCACTATGACCGCTAGTGGTATTAACTCCACCATAACCGCCACCTGCGGCAGTAACACCAAAACCAGTACTAGCCGCACCATTAGAACCATTCTGGGCGCTACCGCTTGCTTTACCCTGACCGCCTTCTCCAACACCAATAGTGTATGGGGAAGAAGCAGTATCCACATCAACGGTACCTGCGATCATCGCACCAGCACCACCACCGCCGCCTGATTGACTACCAACATTATTGGCTTGAGCGCCAGATCCACCACCAGCAATTATTAAATAATCAATAGTCGCAGAACCAGCAACAACTTCAAATGAACCTGAAGTTCTGAAAGTATGAACACGGTACGTTGTACCAGAATCCTCATACTGAGTTATTAGCCCACCGAAAGCAGTCATTACCGCCTCCCCACTAAGACCACCGTTCATCCACGCAGAAACAGCCGTAGACGGATTAGCCTTCGCCAAATCCTTACGACCCTTCCACGTAGAAACCGCAGTGCTAGGGTTAGTCCTATCTTGTCGAAACACTATAAGACCTCTTAAGCAGTTATTCTATTTACGTAACCAAACACGTTAACTTTATCAGCCACAGCCGCCGCGCCTTTAACAATTAGCCCTGTGCTTGACTTGCCTTGCAAGATCAAACCCGGAATTATTAACTGCAATCCAGATTCAGCAGTAACGGTGTATTCGATAATGTCATCAGCGTCAGTTGTTCCACCAAACTGAATCGTGATTTTACGATCCGTTGAATCGGTGTTAGACGCGTACAACCAAATCTCATCCAACGTAGTTGCTGTAACAGTTGTGGTGTGGATTGTGACGTACGCGCCACTATCTACTGGCATTTCTATACCAGTACCACCCTCATCTGCCGCACAGCCGCTCAATGTGTGTTTTGAGTATGTTGCCATATTGCCTTTCCTTTAATTAAACACGGTGTTAGAAATCATAGCACTAGCATTATCTACTAGAGCCATAGTCCCACTTGTGTTAGGAACCGTGATAGTCCTATCTGCCGTGGGGTCAGTAATAGTTAAAGTAACTTCATAGCCGTTACCTGTAGTGCCGCCCGTTAATAAAATCGGGCTTGCGCCTTGAAATGTGACAGCACCAGTAAAAGTACCGCCAGCCAAAGGCATTTTTGTAGCGTCAGCCGGAGCCGCCGCCCATTTAACACCAGCACTTTGAGAAGAATCTGCTGTTAAAACATGGTCATTAGTCCCAGCCGCTACGCGAGTAACAGCATCAGAACCAGTAGCGACAATAATGTCACCTTTAACATCAACTATGTCTTTTTGCACAACTCCCGGTGTGGTGTTAACAAAAGCCTCTACATCATCAAAGTTTTGGTTCATATCGGCGGCAACGATTGTTGTTCCAGCCGAAAATGAGTTTGTAACTGCTAATGTCGCCATTTATCTCAATCTCCTTGGCGTATATGTGAAAGCCAGTGCGTTTACTTCCCAATGATTATTAGTAGTAGGACCACTAACTTTCATACTAATACTTCTACCTGTCCCAAGTGTGGGAAGGTTCTTAACTGCCGCAGTCAAATCAGCGTCTACAGCATCCCATTTAGCCACAAAAGCAGAAGAATCATCTGCATCATCCCATTTTGCTGTACCCCATACAGATGCAGAAGTTTGAGAAGTGATACTCAAAGAATATTCTGCCGACTGCTCAGACTTATCAAAATCTTTATATATCAAAATAGGCAATGTAAGCGTTGATTCTGCTGATAAAACAACCCTAGGGCGACCCCATCTTTTTTTAACAATAGGATTTTTACCTGCCACCCAACGAGTAACAAAATGAGAAACAATATGAGCCTCTGTTGAACCAACATAACGATCACTTGTTCTGTTTTGCTCATCTTCAACATCTACAACAATGCCTGTATTCGCTACACAACCTGCATAAATACTATGAACACCGTTAGGAATGTTATACGCATACATTGGACCAGCATCAATATCTGACATAACCCACGAACCTTCTAAACTTAGAGTCGGGTCATAAATAAATGTTCTGCGTGTAGTGGAACTTGTTGAAGAATCATACCAATCAGCAGAAACATAAAGTTTATTGTTACCCCACGCTAACTGTGGAGGGTTAGTAGTTAAATTGGCTATGCGACCATTGTCGATAGCCGGTTGAAGTTTATTAAAAATCCAACGAAAGTTCTGTCCATCATAAAGGTACACACCTTCTTTGCCTGACCAAAACATGACACCAAAAGGACTTGAAACAGGTGAAGAAAGAGGAATGGAACCAACATTATTAGTTAAATTGACCACTTGAAAAGAATCAGAATCAAAACCATAAATAGCGTGAACGCTTTTAGATTTAAAAACTAAAAGACGATCCGCCATAGGCAACAATCCAGTAATATAGTCACCATGTTCTCCTATATCAATGTCCACATAATCTGCCGCAGACCATTTTTCGGGATCGTTAGTATTACTCCAACGCACTCGGTTTTTATATGCGGTAGACGACTCGTACGTATGCGCCGTCCAAGCAAAATTGTTCCAAATGGCTACATATTGGGCTTGTGGAAAATTACCTGCGCTACCATCAAGCGTTGTGCCAAGATCAGCCGCAGATGAACCGTTCCATTTAAAAGAAGGTTTATCGTAAGAAACACCGTATGCAATATTATTCATTGTCATGCCATAAACACGCGAACCGTTAGTTCGCGCTGTTATACCAGTCAAATCAGTAAAATTAGCAGTATTTGAATAAGCAACTTTAGTGCCATAATTAACCATTAAATGAGTAGTCCCACCATCTGTGTAAAACCCCCAAATGCCTTTAACGTCAGCACTTAAAGCAGTAGTATTACGTCTATCAACACCATCACGCATTCTGATACCACCGCGAGGGTCGACAATAACATTTAACAAATCAGGAGATTCATTTTCACCTAAATTAAACTGGTCTGATCTGAAATTTAAACCACCAGTAAAATCTTCTAAAACTTCAAGTTGAAACTCGCGTGGCATTAACTATTACCAGATAACGCCACCCGTGTTGGCATAACGCAAAGCGCCAAATCCTGCCATGTAACGAGTGGGTTTGCGACTATTAGCAACCATTGGTTGAGGTGCAGGAGTATCAACGTACCTTCGAGCAACATTGTCTAATTCAATAGCAAATTGTGTTTGATACTGTTGAGCCATCACAGGATCTTCTTGTTGCAAATATGCTCTAGCAATAGCATAAGTGCATAACACGGCATGAAAGGCTTCAGGTAAATCAGGTGTGTCGCCGTCTGCGCTACCTACACCAAAATCAGTAGGGAATCTAACACCTCGCACATATATTGTTTCCGCCGCACTAGGAGTTGGGTAAAGCCTTACTGTGTCATTCCAAAAACTCCACTCCCAAGGATCTCCGCTTGTAGACACATTTAATGGATAATCCCAATCCGCTCCATCACGCCCCACATATTGTAAAACATGGTCATCGTTTCTGATAGAAACTATTTCTCTTAAACCTTGCGTAATAGCATCGGGAGCCGCGGCAATAGTGGCCAAAGAATAATCTTTTGTACTCCCAACAGTGTTAAAAGTTGTGGACACTTCATAAAAAGACCAGCGTTTTTCGCTGTAAACCATAGTGTCAAACCCTTGACCAATCATGTTGTTTAAAGTCGTGTCATTAATATCTGTTGAATCAATATCAATAACGCTTCTGACTTGTGTGCGCATTTGCGCAAGGGTCATTGTCACTTGCTAACTGCTTTCTGTCTTGTGTGTCCAATACATAAGTCCGACTCGCGAACGGGGTGCGCTTTACACGCATCCCCGTTGCGAGTCGTGGCGGAACATAAACCTTGAGAAATGGGAGGTAGGTCCTCAAAAACTGTCACACCAGCAACAGGTCTAGCACCTGCTATCTCACCGGGCGCATAATGGGAAGGTTTCCCACCTTGCGCACCGGCTGGTCTGGCGTTTTGACTGTATGTGAGGGCTATTTCTCTAGACATTCATGCTCCTATTTGCTTGCAATTGATACCAGTAAAACCCTACTACGCAGGTGTTATACCGTAGATGTATCCTTGACGAGCGCGGTTGCTGATCGTCAAGTTTCCGTAGCACAATATTTGTGCATAACGTGCATCTTGGTTCGTTGGTCGCACAAACGGTGTTGGCTGGAACCAAGTGTCAGTGTGAGCAACAAGACGTAGATACTTAGTGTTAAGCATGTACATTTTGCCTTCACCTGCCAAAGTGCCGTCATAAGTTACAGGAGCGCCCTTGAACAGAAGATTCTGGAAACCAGCATCTGCTGTTCTAGCGTCTGTGTAACGTAGTTGTGGCTGAAGCAATGCTTCATATGCCTCATATTGTTTTTGACCTGTCATAACAATTGTTGGCTGGTCGTTACCGACAGACACATTGTTATACATGGTTGACATAGCGGCAAGAGTTATGGCACCCGACTGGTTGGAAACCGATGATCTCCACCAAGAGTTATCTGAATCAGTTGCATCAATTCCTCCGAAAGATGAACCGCCAGCGTCATTGCCAAGACCGATGCAGGCGGCAAGCCCAAGCATGTCTTTGCCACTGTTACCTGTACCATTGCCGAAAAGCATGGTGTTAAGGTTTTCAATAATGGTTTCTTCCGTCTGCATGATCTTTCCTTCGAGAAGGTCGATTATCTGCTCTGGTCCATTATTTTTTGCTTCTTCAATACCAGTTATTGTTACAGTTGCGGCGTACTGTTTCCAATCGAACTCAGCGGCTGTGATGCCTGTCTGAGCGGTTGTGGAAATAGTATCCGATCCTGCATATGAACCGGCTGTTGAGTTTGATCCGTAAATTATTGGTACAACAATCTTTGCACCCCCACTTACACGCCGAATGGTTTGTCCATTTGTAAGCGCGTAAAACAGTGGGCGGGCAGTAAAGACGTTATCCGCAAGTTTAGGAACATAGTTGTTCAGCGTAGTGCTGAGTATTTCATCAAAAGAGGTGTTACCCGCTACCATTTGATTTTTCTCCTATTAGTTGTTAGATAATTGTTCATTTGCCAGCGTAAATGCTTCACGAATTGAACTGACCGCTTTAGCGGCACGTTCAACATTCCCATCAGCAGTACCCGGAGTTGTTTCAACTAATTGCGATGCACGCCGCTTTTCTTCAACAATTTCAGCATCTCTATTAGAAGTCTGCTTGTTATCCCACTTCATGTGAGTAAAAGCCGCTTCAAGATTATTGATCTTGTTTTTCAAAGCATGCGAGTACAAAGCCTTTTCGTCAAAATCGACACCGTACTTTTCTTTCAGAGAAACTACTTCGTTTTGCAAATTTTGCTGTCTATTAGCGCGATTCTGTTCTTCAATGGATTGTTCAATTCTGCGCAAGCGAATTTCGTCTGGATCCAAGTCCTCATAATCAACTTCCTGTTGCGTTGTCATAGTGTCTTGGTTGCCCCCGCTAACCCCAAAAGCACCGGCTAAAGCCGATATAGCCCCTTGAGGATCTGCCTCTAATGCTTGAACAATTGCCTCTCCTTGAGCCAACCTGTCGCGTTCTGATGCCAATTCTTGCGTTTTACGTGTGTAATCTGCTTGTCTTTGGTATCCGTTTCGCAGTTCATCCAATGAAACTTGCTGATCTGCCCCATCAATAGTGACAGTATGCAAATCCCCTGCTGGAATTTCTGCTTGTTGAAAATCAGGACTGCTATCTGCTTGATCCGTTATTTCTTGTATTTCTTCCATGTGGAATCCTTTCGGTTGTTCCTAATATGAGACATAAAGTGTCCCGTTAAGAATTAGGCAACTCCATACCCATTTGGTTCTGAAGTTGCATTAATAATTCAGGAGGAACACCACCCGTAGCCTCAAATACCTGTTCAGGTATAGGACCCGGAGCCATTCCTCCAGTCATCGGGGGTGCGCCGAAAGGTTCGGCTACCCCACCAGATTCTTCTTGCGCCACTTCAGCATCAGTTGGTGTTTGTTGCTGAATCATATATTTTTCAGGGTTTTTAACTCCAAACCCATCACGCAATACATGTCGCGCAAGTTCAAAAGGATCAATAACAGTGCCTACTAAAGGAGCAACAGCGTTCATTAATGAAATTGCTTGCTGTCTGCGAGCAGTTTCATTCAAAGGCTGGGTTGAGCCACCTTCAACGGCATAGTCATATTCTCCAAGAATGTCATCACGTGTGTATGCGACAAAAAACTTTTGGTCATCTTTACCAGTTATACGAACCATCTGATCGGTAGTCATATACTGTTGCATTAATTGGATGACTTTACGAGCAACTAAAGAAATACCATGTTCTATTTTTGCTAGTTTGTCTGCCGCTCTCGCATTGCCTGCATCAGCAATGATGCTGGCTTCTGTAGCGGTGCGGCGAGTTTCAGGCATCTGACCTCTCGCATATTCAGATACGCCGCTTACAGTGTTTATGTCAGCCTCAATAATATGAGAATGATTGTAAATTTCTGGAGAAAGTGGAACTTGAGGAAGAGGTACTACAACTTCTCCCAAACCACGATTCTCGTCTACTACTGGAACAAACCGTCCATCCTCATCAGACTCTAATGCTTCACGACCTTCAGGTCCGAAAGAACGCTCATGGTATAAATATTTACGTGCATAACGTTTCCTGTGGTTAACCATTTGCGTTCTTGTTTTATTTAACTCTTCTTGCAAAGACTCGATGGCTTCAATGTCACCCATTGGATAAAACTGATCTGGAACGTCATAATTTCGTAACATTATGAAAGGAATGCCAAAATCGTAAGGCATGGGAGTCGGATCTAAAAGAAAATCTTCTCCACCTTGAGCGCACACAGAAATAGTTCCGTTTTTAATATCGTAATATTCGTAAAGAGTTACACGGTCTATAGACTCAGCGTATTCTTCACGTTCGTAATCGTTTTCCCAACGACCTACAAGACCTGCGTCTGCTTGAACATCCCGTCTAACATTTCTTTTAAAACGAGGATCTTTTCTAACATCTTTTAAAGGTCGAACTATTCTTTGAGCAACCCATTTAGCATCTTCTAAACAAGTTGCTTCAGGATCAACAAACATGTCAAAAGGGCTGATCCTTTCAATAAATGCTTGATCTTCAACAACTTCTGTCATTGTCGAAGGAATAGAATCAACAAGATCAGCAGGAGAAGGTAAATCTTGAGCAAGATCAGGATTCATGTATCCAAAATCTTCAACTTCTAAATTTGCTACTTCTAGTTCAGTAGCACGCTCGTCTGGTGTCAGTTGACGCTCCATTTCCACAAAACGCCAACCGACTTTTAACCAACCATGACCAGTAACAAGAAAATCCTTAACCGCCCTACGGTAAGGTTTCTGATAGTCATGGTGCCTCCATAAATAATTAATTATGGATTCAACAAAAATAGCCCTATCTTGATCGCCTTCTTTGTTAGCAGTAACCGTTATTTTCGGATGGTTAACTGCAACAGAAGGTTCAATAACATTAATTGTGCTAAAAGCCAAATTAACAGAAACGCGGTCATAACCGACATCTCCAACATAATTGCCACGATCACCAAAATATGTTTTACCTCTGTAAAGATCAATCATGCGCCGCCATTTTTGATCCAACAATTGATCGGATCTCCAACGGCGAGCAAGTTCTATGCGATCATAAACTTTAGTAAATCTTTCTGATTTGGTTTCTCGCGCCATTAAGACGATGCCCTCTCTACTTGAATACCAGCGGCTTCCGCTTCAGCAATAACTTTCTTTTCACGTTCACGTAAAGTTAAATGTTGCTCATCAGCAGGCAACATGGATCGTTCAACTGACCCTGTAATAACTTTTACACCTAATAACTTCTGTCGCCATTCCCACAACTCTTCAAGTTCTTTGTCTGTTTTAGGACCCTTATGGGTTTCAACATACTTCGCGAACTCTTGAAAAGAAGCGTTCTTGGCTAAAATAGCCACCGTTACTTACGGTTGTTTAGAAGCAGGTTCTACTTTGCCAGTATGCCCGTGCTGGTTGAAAGGCGTTTCACGCGGCGCACGTTCTGTGCTTACGACCCTTGAACCGCCATCATCGCTTCTCAAGGTAGCCTTCTGCGAACCAGTTTCAGTAGGAGGACCAAACTCAAGTACGTTAGTATTCAAGTTAGGTTGCGCACCCATGCCGGAAGCATTGTATTTATTTGGTTTGCTCATAATAAAGGACTCTCCATTTCAGTAAATATGTCCTAAACAAATGCTCAGGGTGTCCCACGAACACTGTTCAACCCAATAGTATCCGATACCGGAACATTTTTGGGGATCTGTCTACGCCACCAATCAAAAGTCCAAGTATCATCCACATTCTGAACATATTCAGGAACAAACGCATACTTTCTCATCTGAACAGCCAACGCTAAAGCCATAACACGATCATCATAAGGAGAACCACTCATAGAACCACGCTCATTGCGAGTAAAAGTTCTCAACTCCTGCACCGTGTACTCATCATATAAAATTAACTCACTGTTTTTTAACGCTTGAGCCAAATCATCAATCATTAAAGGCTTAGACGTACGCGTAGTTTTCCAACCAAACTCTTGAGACATTCGATTAGATTCATTATTTAATGACCGCCTACGAAAAAGATTAGGGTAACCCAACTGCCTCAACTGTGTGATAGTAGTCAACCCATGATTGTTACTTTCGACACAACACAAAGCATTCCCATACCAAATGCCTATATTGTAAACTTCCCTTGCCAATTCATCAGGAGGAATCCGCCCATGCCAGACAGCAACTTGCTCACCTTCTTTTACATCCACAACTTGAACACACGAATAGTCTCCATGCCCAAGTCCTTCAGCCGTATCCACGCCCAACGCATAACCACTCCACCTTTCAGGTTCTTTCCAGACTGTCAACATCGAAACTCTAAAACCTTCGGTTGAATTTCGTGTAAATAGCCTGTGTTACCTCGTCTAAAATACTTAGACATAGCATCCAAAACGTCAAGATCAAAGACAGGATTACCAGACCTAACAAATGCCTCTTCGGGACTTGTAGGGTATTCCTGCGCAAGTTGCCACGGCAACATCGCATCTTTCTTTCCTTCATACCATGCCTCATCCCTATCCTCCGAAGCAGACCACGGAAAAAACATAGCATCAAATTTGTTATTACCAGTTACAGAACCAGTCCAAAGATTATGAAAGAAATTCCCAGACCCATTAGCAGTAGACAACCCGATAATCCGACCACCAACATCAGCCACTGGCTCGATAGAAGCCCACGCTTCCTCAGGGTTAGGAAGGAACGCCCATTCGTCAACCACAACCAACGAAGCCGACTCACCTCTAGCAGGATCGGATGCCGAAGGCATCGAAGTAATTTGCGAACCATTAGAAAACCCCATTTTCTGTTGATGCTCAATAAGAGACTGAGGACCCCGCTCCAACAACCAAGGCTCCAAATGTTTAAAGCCATACTTCGTTTTTTTCAACAACAAAACCGACTCCCGCTCTGTACGCGACAAATCAATAATGTTCTGATCCTCTTTAAAAAAAGCAAGCCAAAACTGGTGGGCGGCTACAAGAGTCGTCCAACCAATCTGACGAGCCTTTAAGGTAAGACTGTAACGGTTGTTCGCCCATCTATTGAGGGCTTGGGATTGTGCGTCCCGTAAATCAAAAAGGATACGACCATGAGCAGGATGAGCGATATGCCAATACTTGCGTAAGAAATACGACTCATCTTTTTCGCACCTTCTCCACTCAGCCTCTTGGCGTAATTCTGTTAAACGGGTCATCTACTGTCCGGGATGGTTGTTCAAAAACTGTTCATACTTCTCAGGTGAATCCAACACTATCGTAGTATAAGAATACTTAGCACCATCATCACCTTTCCCAAGAGTCACAGTAATAGCACCAACTAAAGTACCTATAGCCACCAACAATCCCGTAATAGCCGTAATTAACTTAACTGTCTTATTCATTCGACCTCCAAGAAAATGCACTCTCCCGGACAATCCTCAGCGGCTTCAATAGCGCTTTCCGCCAACTCCTCTGGGACTGTTGCAGTTCCACTAGCCATTTGTAAGACAGGATCGCTTTTATCTGTACGAGGTTTATCTCGTCCATACAACGAACTCCAATCCGCTTCCTTCACGTAAGCCAAACAACGAACGTAGCGCCCGTGCTAACACCCCAACCATTAATGTCGTAAACATGATAAGGCACGCCCCTATCCCCGCCATCAAATAATTGTCCATCCGGTTTCTGCGCATCACTCACCGGCGCTTTTTTTTATTAGTAACCTTCTGTCCAGTACGTTTAGCGTGGGCTTTAGCCGCAGAGCGACCTTTAGCCGTATATGAATAATGTTTTTTTCCTACTTTAGGCATCTTCAACCAATCTTAAATACTGGACTTCAGCCTCCAAAGCCGAAGCCAACTCCTCATCTGTAAAGGAAGCAATGTCCCGCTCATCATCAATAACAAGTTTTCGCCTAGGAGTAAACTTCTCAATATATTGCAAATACAAAGAAGCCGCCTTCACATCACCTTCGGAAGCCCTCAGCCAGAGCGAATCAATCACGCTCTGAACCCTTTCGGGGTTAATGTTCAGTTCAGCGGCTTTACGATCCCATTCTTTAATGAACCTATGGTCACGTTTGATTCGTCTAAGCGAATCTTCATGGATGTCATGCTCGTCAGCCCAATCGCGTTGTGTCCGCGGTCTACGATCAGGTCCTCGTAGGAGCCAGTCTAAAAGTTCCTGCCACAAAGGTGGCATGACCTTTTCTCCCGACTCCTCGTCCCATTGCCATCCTTTTCCTCCACCGTTTTGTGGCATTATTCATCCTTTGATTCCCAGTCGCTAATAAGGTTAGACATCATAGTCATTGCGTCTTGCGGGTCTTTAAAAAGTTCCCTGACACGGTTATCTTGAATAACCGCCCAATGGAAGTACCCAACATGGTCTAAGACCTTTTTCACTTCTACTTTTGTTCTGAGGTTGGTATTCATATGACATCTATTGTATGCGATAACTGTCCCATTCGGGTATCTATAAATTAGATAGTGGTATCTGTAATAACTGTGGGACAAACAGCACATACTATTGGGTGGTACTAAGTCTCATTGCCAATCACCCAAGATTGGCAATGGTACTAAGAACTCTTTCTAAGCACTTACGCATACAGACCGAAGTATATAAAACCGAGGACTGTCCCTTAGTATCTATACATACACACATGCGCACCCCCCACCCCCCCTTAGGGGGTGGGGGGCAGAGGTCGAGCCAGTCTTGCTCCTTGCGTGTGCGTACTGCCTTCGGCAGTCGATTTTCCGCCCAAAAACAGCCAAATTCCTCCAGTGCGCGCGGTTTCGTGATCGCATAATGCCTGCCAAACCGTGCAACTGGGAGGGGTCAGCACCAGATCCCAAAACACAACCTTTGGGGGGAGTTCTTACGAACCCCCAAAGGTTGTGGGGTTGGCAAAATTTGACTGGGAGGTCAGATGAACGAAGAAATGATCACACGTATAGCGACAGTAGTTGCTGTCGCAGTTGCCAATGAAATTGGCAATATCACACCTGTAAGTTCTGTAGGAACTGAGGAAGTGGCTACTACGCCAAAGAAAGCACAAACTCCGCGTAAGTCGAAGACTGCACGTGGTTTGACGGAAGCCCAAAAAGCCGAGAAAAAGCAGGCTAATAAGACGGCTTGGAAGTCCTTGTGTGGGCATGTGAACTATGCCAAGAGCATAGTTGAAACTGATCCTGCTAAGGCGCTTGAGAGCCTGCGTAAGGCTACTTCCATCGTAGATGATCGTGGTTGGTCAATGCCTAAGAACATTGAAGCCACGTATGCGTTACTCAACCGATAGGTTGAGTTGATTTGTTATATCCCTCTCTCTCTCTTTGGAGAGAGGGATATAACACCCTCGAAATTCTGTAATGCAAACACACGCACTAGGAGGTGCAACATGTTAAGAAATACCCTAAACGCGTTAGCGAGAACGCCTAATCTCGACTTGCCACGTACCGGCACACGGTACGAACTACCCCAACAGGAACGCCTACGTGTGTTCGGTTTGGGTTGTCTATGTGAGGCTTACACCTGTGAGTGTAACGTGGACAGACGCATGGACTTTGTGTCCATCTCGGACATTAAGGCATCCTTCCTCGCGGAAGTGCCTGTCCACGCTATGACTCCTTCAGAGTATGAGGCTTGGTTCGCTGAGTCTGAGGCGCTTGAGTATGCGGATAAGCCCGCATACTCAGGTGTGTTGGAGTTGGCTGTATAGCACGAAAACTGGGAGGTTTTACCCCTCTACTTTAGTAGAGGGGATAAAACCCCCAAATTGAAAAATTGATAAACTTACACACTGGGAGGTGTTGACGATGATGACGAGAAAAGACTTTGAGGCGCTTGCTGACGCGTTCAGTTTCGTTGCTGACGGTTTGGATACGGCGCTTACAGGTGCTGATGTGCATGCGTGGCTTGCTGAGATGGTGGCTAACAAGTGCGCTGAGGTGAACCCGCGTTTTGACTATGACAAATTCTTAGACAGGGCGCAGGCTGTGCGATGATTGCAAAACTGAGGTGATTAACCCCCTCATTTATGAGGGGTTAATCTCCTCACAGAAAATTAACTGGGAGGTTAGTATGGATATGCACACGTTAGGACATGATGCTTGGGTTGAGGCTTATTTTAGACCTCGCCCTGATAGTGCGGATGCGATTCTTGCGAGGCGTATGCCTTGTGTTTGTGATGATTGTGAATCGTCACGTACTCGTAATCGCTTGTTCAGGGGCGAGTGAGTCGTTGTCCTAGTTGGTTATACCTTCTCTTTCAGTTTACTGAAAAGAGAAGGATAACCAAAACCCTGATTTTTTCGAGTTCTTTCACATATAAGCAAATGTGCTGGGAGGTGCATAATGACAGAGAAAGAAATTCAGGCATTAACGCAGGCGGTTATATCTGCGTTGGATTTGCCTACACAGGAGTCCGAGCCTGTGGTCACGGAAGAAGTGGTTGCTCCTGCGCCTGTGAAGCGCACTAAAGAGGACAATCAGAAGGCTAATCGTGTGATTAACGGACATTTAGCGTCTGCTACACGGTTCGCTAAGGCAGGCGAGTCTGCCAAAGTTAAAGCATCGCTCAAAAAGGCGATGTCTGCTGTGCCTACGCATAAGACCAAAACTGGTGTGCTTGCGTGGCAGAGTACGGTTGACCGCATAGAGGCGAAAGCCAAAACGCTGGTTAACGCCTAGCCGGTGCGGGTGGGCAGGTGCGTGTGCCTGCTCACCCCCACCTTTTTTTTATTTTTCACACGTATGAGCATTGGGAGGTGCTGAATGATGACGATTAAGACTGTGTTCGCACAGTGCGTTTCGTGTAGCCGTGTTGAGTCGGTTGATGTTGACGCTGGTGTGTTACACGATTGGAGACATGGGGGTGGTCTTGTGCAAGATCTTTTCCCTGCGTTGACTTCACCTGAGCGTGAAGTGTTGATTGGCAACAGGTCTGACATGCACACATGTGCGGAGTGTTGGGATCAGTTGCGTATAGATGAGGAGGAAGCATGAGATTGCTTGAGATTATTTGGTGGTCGGGCGTTGGTGCGATCGTTAGCGGTGCTGTTGTAAGTGCCATTGCAATACGTAAGTACCATAAGTTGTTTGAGTTTGCTGTTTCGCGTACTCAGCAGATGCGTAAGTATCGTGATGAACTCATGTTGTTGAAGCAGACGCAGATACGTGTGCTTGAACCTGAACCGCTTAATGGGCTTACGAACTCCAACTGGGGAGAAGATGCGCGCGCTGAGTATGCACTTGGGGTGCATCTTGAACAAAAACGAATGGAGGAGGGCTAATGCCTAAGTATGAGGTCGGTGTATACCGAACAAGTTTCAACAGTGTTCACGTTGAAGCAGACACAGAACAAGAAGCAATAGATTTTGCTTTGAGAATGGAAGGCACAGGAGAGTTAGAACTCTTTCCTGATAAACGTGCCGAAGCCATGATAGAGGAGGGCTCAGATGCCTGAATATAGAGTAGTGCTAAATATTGAGACTGACATGGGTGATCCGAGTAAGTGGGATTGGGAAGAACTGGTCGTTCCTTACTCTGATGTTGAAAGACTAATTGATGTAGCCGTAATCCCAATAAAGGAGGGCTAATGCCTACTTTAAGAGTTGATAACCAGTTTGGTCGGGAGACTTGGAGTCTTTCCGAGTTGCTGGACTTCGTTAATGAGGGAGATATTCAATGCACATCAGATGACGAGTTGCATGTCATCTTTGATTTGTGCGGATGGGATGTCGAGTCATACAAAATAATAGAAAGGGAGGGCTAATGAGCAAAGTAGCAACAGCATTAATACAAGTAACAGTAGAGTATGAAGTTGACCAAACATTTGAAGATGACATGTCTATACATGATATGCGTGACAACTGGGATGAATGGATAGAACTACCTGAAGGTTGTATGCCTAAACAATGGGATTACATCGAGGTAGATATATACAACATTGAATGTGAAGGGGAAGAGTGGTCATTATGAGCGACTATAAACATTACATACCAGAAGCAAGTGGGCATTACTTCACTGAACATTTGCCTGATGATTGGCATACATGGGAGCGTGAAGAACTGGATGATTGGTGTGAGCAATGCGCATGGGAGCCATTTGAATACCATCCAACCGATTGGGTGTTTGAACAAGCAGACAATCTTGCACGTACTATCCACAGGCTTGTGGAGAAAGCAACTAAACCGTTGGAAGATGCTGTTGCTGAGTGTGAACAAGAGGTTGATCGTTTGCGCCAGCGTTTAATAAAGGAGAATGCTGATGGCTGAGTTGTTAAGCAATCGTGAGTACGTTAAGTGCTGGAATTGTGACGCATACATAGGTGTTGGAGTTGTGTCTAGGGACAATGGGTGTTGCCCGTTGTGCGAGGCAGAACTTGACTGAAAAACCATTATTAATCAACCCCCTCTCTTTAGAGAGGGGTTGATAATAATGAATGAAAATAAACAAATGGTACTGGGAGGTACGCAATGAAAGAAATTGAAATACATGAACGTGATGACGTTGTTGAGATTGTCGAGGACATGGGTTTAGTAACGCCTGAGTCTTTTGGTGACATGCTCAGTGAATTGCATTATGAAGTGTGGTCATGCGTTGAAGATAACGTGTATGAGACTGCACGTGAGTTGGCATCTGAAGCGATGTATGACCATGACATATCCGAGAATGTTGAGGATACTGTTATTCAGTTGCTGAGGGATTACAAAAATCAGGTTGATGCTGAAAGAAAGTTGTGCAACACAGGGCTTGCGTTTGAAGAAGCGATTGTCTCATGTATACGTAAGGCAGTTAAAGCAGGCTGGTTAGGTTCGCCTGTTTTGCAAGACATCCAAACGGGTGTGAATGATGTTCATGGCGTGAGGATCTCACGTTTAGAAGAGCAAGTAAAAATGTTG
>VTLG01016681.1_pt1 | contig 20591 bp, 12 predicted proteins | sample 4694571 | NCBI WGS metagenome assembly VTLG01 (sample SAMN12604809, study PRJNA352737) | marine metagenome | biome: ENVO:00000447; feature: ENVO:00000209|ENVO:00000569|ENVO:01000036; material: ENVO:00002151; isolation source: viral sequences binned using virsorter ... | reverse complement strand
ATAGAGAAAACTAGATGAATAGTTATTTTATGGGAGAAGATGGCTTCAGTTGGTTTATTGGAGTCGTAGAAGATAGAGCAGATCCTAAGAAAGCAGGGAGAGTCAGGGTACGTTGTTTAGGTTATCACACAGCAAAGACTGAAGATATTCCTACAGAGGATTTGCCTTGGGCAAGTATTATGATGCCTGTTACTGCTGGTGGTAACTCTGGTATTGGAGTTTCCTCACACTTTCTTTTAGAGGGTACATGGGTTGTGGGGTTCTTTCGTGATCCTGCAAAACAAGAGCCTGTTATTATGGGGGCATTGCCTGGTGTTAATACTAAGGAGACTACTAACTTTACTGTGGCTGCAAGTTCTAAGCAGGGTGGAAAATCTAAGGAAGGTGGTTTTAGAGATCCTAAAGGTGTTTATCCTAAAGAACTTTATATTGGGAATCCAGATACGAATCTACTTGCACAGGAATTAGTTACAAAACATTTATCTCATAGTGCAACTGCTCCAGATGAGACAAAAATTCAAGGTGGATCTAAAGAAGGAAAACTTAAATATTATAAAGATTGGACAACCGCATCTGGAACTGCAACTCAACCAGAAACAACTCAAGCAAATGCTAAGTATCCTTATAATCATGTTTTTGAAACAGAGTCAGGACACTATGTAGAGTTTGATGATACAGCTGGAAATGAACGTATACATCTATACCACAAAATGGGTACGTTTATTGAGATCGATAGTGCTGGTAATGTGATAATCAAGACTGTAGGAAATGTTACTAACATAGTTGCAGGAAACATGGACACATACGTTAAGGGTAACTACTCAGTTTCCGCAGGAGGTAACATCGATGTATATGCAGGAAAGAACCTTACGGAATTGGTAGACGGAAATCGAGAGACTACTATTAAAGGAACGGAAACCCTAGAGATTACTAAAGAAGTAAAAAATACATTTAAGGATAAACTTACTGAAGAAGTGACTATGGATGTAAAACAAGATTATAAAGTAAACCTTACCACTACTATCGGAGCTCTTGGTTCTATCAAGGCATCAGCTGCAATGGTTGTGGGTGGTTCTTCAATCAGTTTCAACTAATAGGTATATTATGCCAATGGCGAGATTACAATCTGGACACGCCATGTCAACTGAACCAGCTGCAGGAGTAACTTTACTTAATGCTCCACCACGTTCAAAAGGAGGTATGGAAAATGTAGGTTCTGCAACTAGTAATACCTTTACTATGACATCACCAGTTACACAAATTAAATGTATTGACACATATAGTGTTCCCCTTATTAGTCCGCCTGGTACTCCTCCCAATGATGGAGCAGAAATAGGAGCAATACCAGTTATATCACTTACTAATATATCGATACCTTCTTCATGGACTGTTCCAGCTACAGGAAAGAGTGAATCTTTATCTGGTATTGGAGCTGCACCTAACAATACTGGTGCAGGGACATATACTATTTTTCCAGATGTAAAAATTACTATTGGTTCAGCAGTAGATGTTCCTACAGCTGCAGGAGTTGGTGTTGCTACAACTATTGCAACAATAACTGGGCCAGTTTCAGAGTTAGATAGTTGGGTAGTGCCTTGGACACCTTCAGATAAACCACCTAACTTTGATGGTTCAGACTTTGGACTAGCAAGAAGTTCTGGTTATGGTAATACTGCAAAGGGAGGGCCTGGAATATTTTATATATCATTTACATTAGAATTTTCATTATCTGGATTTGGAACTCCCGGCGTCACAGGAGAACCAGCTGTGGATTGGGGAGGTTCACCAACATCACTTGACTTTAAGATAGGTGTTATAAATAATTATGATAATGATAGGGAAACTTACATGGCAGCTTACGAAGAAGCCTATAGTTCCCTAACTAAAGTTCCAGAACTTTCAGAGTGGCAAACATAATATGGCAGGATCATACGCAAGAGAGGGTGATCAGACAACAGGACATGGTTCTTATCCCCCAGCAATATTTTTACCTCTTTCATCCTTATGTCAGAAGGCAACCATTGAGGGTAAACCTATATTGACAGTAGATGCATATTGTGGGCCTCATACTTCCCCATCAAATGGTTCTCCAACATTAGGTGGCAATCTTAACCCTTTAGGTGGAAAAATTATACAAGGATCACCAACTTGTAAAGTAAAGTGTGATGATGGTGTATACAGATTCGTTGCAAGGATTGGAGACTCCCTAGATTGCGGTTGCAAGATAGTGGGAGGAGCAAAAACAGTAGGTGGTGGTACTGGTGGATAATAATTAATAATCAAGGTGAAAATGATAACAAATGGCGATACTACAGAAGCAAAAAAATCAGTAGAATCTCGTAAGAAATTAAATTTCTGGGCTAGATTTATATTAAGTCTAGTAGTATTTGGAGCATTCTTTGTATTACTATATTTACTATTCTATGGAAATGTAGGAGATACCTATCGTGACATCGTAAATATTTTGGTGGGAACTTTCGTGGCTGTTCTAACTAAGACGGCTGACTACTGGTTTAAAGATAAGGATGATCCAGAACATAAAGAGTCACAAGACTTAAATAACAGCGGAGAATAATCATGCCTGCATGGGATGCATCACGACAGAATAATAGAAATTCAACTAGGACTTATAGAGATTTAAATTTAAATTTCACTAATAATCCAGTTACACAAGATGTAACAGATGTTTCTGATGTGAACGCAGTTAAAAGGTCTATTCGTAATCTATTACTTACTCGACATTATGATAGACCTTTTCATCCTGAAATTGGTTCAGGAATATGGGAATTACTTTTTGAAAACTATGGCCCAATAACAGCCAATAGATTACAAAGGGCAATAGAAGAATTGCTTGGTAACTATGAACCTAGAGCAAGAATAACAGAAGTGGATTGTCAACCACAACCAAATACAAATTCTTATAATATAGTGATTCATTTCTATGTGGAAAATGTTGAAGCAGAACTCCAAGAATTTCAAACAATTTTAGAAGCGGTAAGATAATATGGCTACAAATTCAAAAGGAAGAATAGAGATTACCGATTTAGATTTTGATTCAGTTAAATCTAATTTTAAAACATTTCTTTCACAACAATCACAATTTACAGACTATGACTTTGAAGGGTCTAGTATGTCAGTTCTTATGGATCTCTTGGCATACAATACTCACTATATGGCCTTTCATGCAAATATGCTTGCAAACGAAATGTTCATAGATACTTCATTAACTAGAGCTGCATCCGTATCTCATGCAAAAGCATTAGGATATACTCCATCCTCACCAAAGGCATCTAGTACAACTGTTACTATTACTGTAAGTGGTGTTCCTATTGCACAACAATCTTTAACTATGGCTGCAGGAACTATTTTCTCATCTTCAGTAAATGATGTTTCATATAACTTTGTAACGATTGGAGATGAAACTGCAACTTCTGAAAATGGTACTTTTGAATTTACTGATGTTAGAATTTATGAAGGAACAAGAGTTAGATATACCTATACTGTAAATTCATCAAACTTAGAGCAACAGTTTATAATACCATCTGCAGCCGTTGATACTACTACTTTGGTTACATCTGTACAGGCATCTTCAAGTGATATTACTACAGAAGTATATACATTAAATACTGACTTTGCAACTCTTACCCCTACAGCACAAACTTATTTTTTACAAGAAATAGAAGATGGACAATATGAAGTTTATTTTGGAGATGGTGTTACTGGTAAGAAACCTATAGATGGAAATATTGTTATCTTAGATTATGTTGTAACTAATGGTACATTAGCAGATGGTGCTGGTGCATTTACAGCTGCATCTACTATAGGAGGATATTCTGACATTGCAGTTACTTCTTCTGGTGGAAGTTCTTCAGGTGGTGGAGATGCTGAAACAGTTGACTCCATTAAGTTTAATGCACCATTAAAGTATGCAACTCAAGGTCGTGCTGTAACACCAGACGATTATAAGTCCATTGTTCCTTCAGTATATACTAACATTAAGTCAATTCAATGTTGGGGCGGAGAAGATAATGATCCACCAATATATGGAAAAGTCTATGTTGCAATTAGACCGAATACAGGAACATCCCTAACCACTACAACCAAGAATTCTATTGTAACAAGTTTGAAAAAATATAATGTAGCATCTATTGTTCCAGAAATAGTTGATGCAGAAATCTTGTATTTGGTTTTGGGAGTAACCGCTAAATATAATTCCACATTGACAGAAAAATCTAAATCAGATATAAAGGCTTTAGTTGATACAACTATAAGTTCTTTTAATACAAACAATCTTCAAAAATTCGATAGTGTGTTCAGACATTCCAATCTCTTGAAGTCTATTGATGATACTGATAATTCAATATTATCCAGTACTGCTACATTAAAATTAAAAAGAATTGTAACACCAACTTTGAATGCAATAACAAAATATACAATTAATTTTAATAATATGGCATATCATCCAGCTGCCTCTTGGTCACAGACTGTTGTAGAATCTACTGGATTCTATTTGTCAGGAAATACCAATGAACAGTTCATTGATGATGATGGTAATGGTAATATTAGAACTTTCTATCTTTTAGGTGGTACTACTAAAACTATTACCAATGCAGAAGCTGGAACAATTAATTATAATACAGGAGAGGTAGTATTAACTTCTTTTAATATAACATCTGTAACTAATTCAAGTGGTACAATAGATGTGACTGTTAAACCAGATTCTAATGACATCATTCCTGTACGACAACAAGTTATAGAAATTGATACTGTTGCAACAACTGTTACTGCTGAAGTTGATGACTTTGCAACTGGTAGTGCAACAGCTGGTGTAGGATATTCCACATCTAGTTCAACTGCCCCTGTAGGAAGCACATACACAACATCGTAATATGGCGAGTACGTTTTTAGATGAAAAGATCTCATCATTTATAGAAGATAAATTTCCAGAATTTGTACAATCAGATCATCCTGTTTTTGTACAGTTTCTAAGGGAATATTATAAGTTTCTTGAAGCCGCAAAACTTACTCTCTCCAATGTTTTCCAAACAGACCAAATCCTTTTAGAAAATAAACTTACTACTAACTATCTTGCTAATGAGTTTGATGGAACAAGGTTTGTTTATGAAGATTCTGTATATGGTGCATTCCTAAAAGATGAAACTGTTACAGGACAAACTTCAGGAGCTACTGCAACTATTCTTGCAGAAGATAATTCTAATGCTGTTCTTTATATTGAAGCAAACAGACATTTTCAAGTTGGTGAAGTAATTGTCGGTGGTACTTCAAGTGCAAGAGCAACTATTGGTAAATATCAAGGTAATCCAGTACAGACCATTCAACAACTTTTAGAATATGTTGATGTTGATAAAACAATTTCTGATTATCTAGATCATTTCAGAGAATCATACCTCACAGCAATTCCTAACACATTAGCCACAGGAGTTTCCAAAAGAAAATTAGTCAAGAGTGTTCGTGACTTGTATCGAGCAAAGGGTACAAGGAAAGGTCATGAAACATTCTTTAGATTAATGTTTGATGAAACTCCTGAACTTACCTACCCTACAGAAAATATTCTTAAAGTTTCTGCTGGTGATTGGTCAAGTGATACTATACTTAGAATTGTTGCCACCGAAAATGATCCTAATAATTTACTTGGTCAAGTTGTAACACAGACGGCAGATGTTGCAAATAATGTTGCAACTGCTTCAGCAAGTGTAGAATCCGTTCTTCAATTACAAGAAGGAGAGACAACAGTTTATCAATTAATATTAAATGTAGCATCTATAGATGGAACATTTATTTCAGGGGCTGAAGTTACAGGAATTGATAATTCAGATCCAGATGTATCTATTGCAGGAACAGTTCAACCAGTTCTCATAGGTGCAGCTGTAACGGAGGGTGCAGCTGGTTATACTACTGATGATACTGTTACTATTACAAGTGCAACTGGTCAGAATGCATTAATCAGTATTGTAGATGTTGCTTCAGGTGAGATTGGTCAAGTAATTATTGATAACCCAGGCACACTATATTCCGTAGGTGATCCTTTATTTTTTGATAATACTAATACGGAGGGGTCAGGTGCCTCTGCGATTGTTTCCTGTATAGGTGGTGCGATTGCTCCAGAAGCTGGAGATTCTACTGACCATACAGTTACAGGAAATACTGGTATTAATTCCTCTACAATTACTAATATTACTACAACTACTCTTTTTGTGGGTCAAAAGATTAGTGGTACAGGAATACCAGTTGGTGCAACAATAAGCACTATTGTAACAGTAGGATCAAGTAACAATGGAACAATCACTATATCAAGTAATGCTACTGCTGCTGGAAGTGGAGTAACACTTACCATCGCTAGTGAATATGGAATGAATACTTTTGACCATATAGTATATGAAGAAGGTACAGAATCTACCGATGCATATACTGGTAATCAGATACAATTTGAAGATGGTACATGGGGTGCTTCTAATGGAGGTCTTAATCTAGCAAGTGAATCTGGTGAAGTTGTAAATGTAACAGTATTCAGTCCAGGCTCTGGGTATGAGAGAATGCCAACAATTACTCCGGCCACTCATAGACTAACTTATGCAGAAAATGCACTTACTACTTCTGGTCAATTTGTTGCAGGGGAAACAATTACTAATGATGCATCTCCAGCAGCAACAGCAAAAATTGTAACATATCTCAGAGGTAAACTTACCATAGCAAATGCTACAGGATCTTTTGCTACAGATCAAGTTATAATTGGTTCTACTACTGGTGCAAAAGCAACTCTTACTGGTGCTCCAGCTCTTGGTGCAAATGCAACTTTTCTTGGATGGTCATCTTCTGGATTAGGAGCAATATCTGGTGTAGAAGTTACTAATTTTGGAACAGGATTTTCAACCGCACCAACTGCAACTGTTCCTGTTAAGATGTTACTTACTAGAAAAATTATTGGTGGTGAAACACAAGCAAACATTACTCTTGCTACTGCATTTTCAGCTGGTGATACTATAATAGGACAGACATCTAATGCTAGAGGTATAGTAACTGCATGGGATAATACAAGACAAACTCTTACTGTTAGAACTACTCAAGGAACTTTCCAAAGGGCCGAGACTCTTACAAGGGGTGCTGGTGCAAACTATGCAGTACTTTCAGAAATTGCACAGGGTGCATTATCAACCACAATAGGAACAGTTGGTACAACCGCTGGTCAATTTAATAATGATAAGGGTAAGATTAGTGAATCTTTAATGAGGATTCAGGACTCGTACTATTATCAAGATTTCTCTTATGTTGTTAAGGTAGGAGCTGCAATTAAGGATTGGAGAGCAGAGATTAAAAAGGCTGTCCATCCAGCTGGGTTTGCAATGTTTGGAGAGGTAAGTATTTCCAACAAGGTCGCAACCTTAATGACTGTACCAGTTACAGGAATTACTACTGAAACTCCAGCACTTGCAAGTCTCTTTGAAGCTGTACTTACTACAGTCGTTGGTAGGAGACTTGGTACTGACTTATCTGGTACTGCTGTTCCACAATCTTATCCACAACAATATCAAAGACTTGGTGATGTTAAATTTACACCAGACCAACAAATATTATTAGAAAATGCTACAACTGGTTATACAACAGGAGAAGATAGTAATCCTGCTGATTATTTAATTTTAGAAGATGGTGGATATTTATTAAATGAGGATATTGGTAGTACTGTTGGTTCATTAACAACTATCACAAATATTACTACACATGATGAAGAAGGAGTTGCAATCCTTGCAGCCGGTCAGGAAATTTGGGGCCCATCATTACCATTTGGAACAACCATTGTTTCTATAGATACTGCAAGTACTGGACTTCATAATAACGGAGAAATTACCATATCACAAGTTGCTCTTGCAGCAACAGAACAAGAATGGTTTTCAATATCAGTTCCATATACAACCGAATATTCAATAGCAAATACTCTACTAGGTGAAACAGAAATCAAGGGTACTACTAATCATGTAGCTGGTACTCTAAAACGTGGTAGTCATCTTGGACATGATCCCCAACTATTCAGTACGATAGAAAGTATTACTAGGTCTAGTACAACTGCAACTGTAGAAACTACAGGGCCACATGGTATACAGGCAGGAGAACAAGTAGAAATTACAGGAGTAACAACAGCGGGATATGATGGAGTATATGAAGCATTATCTGCATTTACAAGTACAACATTTACTGCAACTGGAAACACAACTAAAGATTCTAAAACAGTTACTAATATTACTACAACAAGTATAAATGCCGGAGCTCTTTTAGGTGTTACTGGTAGTGGTATTCCAGCAGACCTTACAAGATTTGGATCTATCACTCAAGCAGGATCAAGTAATAATGGTATTATCACTTTGTCTCATGCAGCAACAGCAACTGCAAGTGGTGTAACTCTTACGTTTACTGTTGTTTCACAAGATTCTTTTAAAATTACAGTACCTAATAGTCTTACAACTCCAGCCACAGTAGGTGCGGGCAAAGCAAAACTTGTATCTCCATTTGACAATTCAACAAGAGATGTTACATTACGATCTCATAAAGATGTTTCGGTTTATCCAATTTATAGTGGATGGTGGTCAGGTAGTCAGAATAATAATTATGAGTTGTTTACAGTTACAGGAAATATTACTAGTGGCTCTAAAACAGTTACTAATATTACAACAACAAAAATAAATGTAGGAATTCCTTTAGGTGTTATTGGTGTTGGAATTCCCACAGATGCCAGATTTAATTCTATCACTACAGCAGGAACAAATAATAATGGTACTATTACTTTAACCCATGCAGCCACATCCACTACAACTGGTGTGACTCTTGCATTTACTGGTGTAACTCAAGTAAATAGATATGGTCTTGGCCCAAGACAATCAAATGCAATAAAGTATATGTGGGCAACTCCACCAACTGAATATGCAGGAGGTCTTACTGATACTTTAGAAAATCATCAAATGTTATTAGAAACAAGTACAATTACTAATGATGATATTTTATTATTAGAACAAGATATATTGACTGATGTGGATTTTACAGTAACAGTAGCTGGTGGAAAATTTGTTGTAGATAGTGTAAGTCAAAATGCATTAGAACTTGATGGTGCAAGATTTTATCGTTTTGATTTAAGTGACAGTTCTGTTTCTGGACATCCTTTTAGAATTTCAGAAGATTCAGATGGAACTCATGCTGGAGGAGGAAATGCAGAATATGTTGGAACTTTACCAACATTTGGTGAAGAAGGAGTAGATGCGATTGATTTTGAATTTGTATTAGAGACTGCATCTGAAACTGAAGGAAATACTAATTATATAATATTAGAAGATGGTAATAATATAATAGGACAAACTTATCAAAGAGTGTCAACATATGGTACTGCTGGAACTGCGGGAGCGTATATTGATATATTCACAGAAAATATTACACAAGATTTGTATTATTATTGTTCTAATCATTCAGGTATGGGAAGTAGTTTATCAATCACTTCAAGAATTGGTGGAAATGTTATAAACGAAGATTATCAAACTGGTGGAGCAGCTGCAGTTGAGAATATAATACTTGAAGATGGTGGGTATATACTTTATGAAACCGATACAGATCCAGAATCACAAAGTGTAATGGTAAGTGAATCATCTACTATTACATATAGTTCATATACAGAAGATGCTCCAAGTAGAATGGATGATCAGATGGCATATGCATATCCTAATATTATTAGGAGAGAATCACCAGAAGTAGGAACGGATAATGTAGATGCAGGAGGAGCTGGTGTATACGATACAACAATGAACTATACTAATATCCAAATTGGAGCTCATGAATCAAATGTGCATAATCGTATCTCAGATTTTGCAGATGTAAGAATAGTTGATATAATAAAATGTGGTAGAGAATTTTTAGAACTTAGTTTACAAACAAATAAACATGAGGGTGATAATGACTATCATTATACTATTATGGAAGATGGGTCATATATTCAAATGGAATCTGGTTCTGCTGGTATTCCTACAACCTCTAGAAAGATCTGGAATGTTCCACCACCATCGTATATTAGACTGACAACATCGTAACAGAGTTATATAACTCTTATAAATAATTTAACAAGACATAAACAAAGGAATTCAACATGGCAGCGATAATCACATCGAAATTTCGATTTCATAATGCCGAACAATTTAAAGAATCTTTTTCAGAAGCCGCACCTACCAATTACTATATGTTCATTGGTAGACCTTCAGCATTTGCTTCGGGTACAACTGGTGGTTCAGATTCGGCCCCACCTACCCCTGTAGATAATCGTAGGTCAGAAGCATACCATTGGGATGATATGCTTGCAGCCAAGAAAATTGATTCCACAGGCGTAACACACGCAATTCCACGCAGAGACTTGGATGTTTCGGGTGCAACTACATACGATATGTACAGACCCAATTATTCAGCATCCAATACTGCAAACTCAGGTGCAACTAGTTTATTTGATTCAACATTTTACTTTATGACTTCTGCATACAGGGTCTATAAGGTATTAGAGAATAATGGTAATTCTGCATGGACAGCTGCAGAACCAACTACAACATCTGCAGCTCCATTTACTACTGGTAATTATACCATTAAATATATGTTTACTCTAACAACTACACAAGTACAAAATTTCTTAACACCAGATTTTATACCAGTTTTGACTGCGGCAGAATCGGGAAATGCAAGAGCAGATGGTGCATTAGATATAATTAAGGTCACTACTGCTGGACTTTCTCTTGATGGAGGTACTGCATGGGGAACAGCATCAGATAGAGTTGTAACAAATATTCCAGTTCGTGGAGATGGTACTGGTGCATTATGTTCAGTAACTATTGGTGGAACTAGTGGATCTAATGACGGACAATTAACTGCTTGTGCAGTAACTTCTGCTGGTTCTGGATATACACATGGATCAGTTCTTCCTGCTGATATTATAGAACAACATAATATTCAAAATACAGGAGCTAGTAATGTATTAACCTTTTCATCAAATCCAGCATTTGAAGTTATCATAGGCCCAGACGGAGGACATGGTTCAAATCCTGCAAGAGAACTTGGAGGACACTTTTGTTTGACTGATGTTAAACTGCAACAAACTGAAGCATTTGACTTTTCAGTAGTAAATGATTTTAGACAACTTGGTATTGTTCGTAATCCTTTTTCTTATGGAACAACTTCTGCATTTACTGGTTCTACTGCAAGACAAACTAATGCAGTAAAACTTGCAAGTAATTCAGGAACATTTGCAATAGATGAAAAGATTTCACAGACAATAGCTGCTGTTGCATTAAGTGGAGGTTCTATGTCAATTTCAGGAAGTGTAATAACTGTTAATACACCTTCTGCTCATAAATTGACAAGTGGACAAATGGTAAAGGTTACTGGTGGTTCTTGGACAGGCACAGGAATAACTAATGCCACAGGACATCAAGGAACACATCATATTACAGTAACAGATTCAGATACTTTTACTTATACAGTATCTTCTTCAAGAACACCATCTGCTTCTAGTGGACTAACAGCCCCAACAATATCAGCTGTAGCATATACAACTTTTATTCCACAAGGAATTGTTGTAGAGTGGGATGCAACCAATAAGATTTTGTTTTATGTTCAGAATGTTTATGACAATCAAGGAACAGATGCAACATATAAACAAACTATTCCTTTTGGTGGAGATAGTACAATAACAGGAGCAACCTCAAATGCAACTGGTGTTCCTCATGTTGCTAGTAGTGCAACAGTTAATAATACTGTATTTGTTGCTGGATATGCAAGTCCTGAATTACAACCAGATTCAGGAGATGTAATTTATATAGAAAATAGAAAACCAATTAGTAGAGCTTCTGACCAAACAGAAGATGTTAAATTAGTTGTTGAATTTTAAGAAGAAAAAATGCAAAAAACCAATTTAAATGTTTCGCCATATTATGACGATTTTAGTGAAGATAGTCTATACCATCGAGTATTGTTTAGACCAGCCTATTCAGTTCAGGCTCGTGAACTTACTCAGATGCAGTCTATTCTTCAAAACCAGATAGAGAGAATAGGTTCTCATTTCTTCAAAGAAGGTGCAGTAGTAATTCCAGGCCAGACAGGATTTGATGTTACATATTCATTTGTAAAAGTTCAAGCAACATTTGTTGATGAAAGTTCTGTTACACATACTGTAGAAAATTACAGAACAGATTTAGTAGGTAAGAGATTGACAGGAGCAACTTCTGATGTTGTTGCAAAAGTTGTAAATACTCAAGCTGCTGAAGGATCTAATGATCTTACATTATTTGTAAAGTATGAAAAATCTGGAACTGCTGCTGGAAATGTACTTACTCAAAAAACATTTGCTAATGGAGAAGCACTAGAAGTTGATTCTGCAATATCATATACTGCTGGAGGAACACCATATTCATTATCTGCAACTGAACAAGTTGCAACTACTTCTGCATCTGCTGCTACAGGAACAGGGTCATCTGCAAGTGTTCAAAAAGGTATCTTTTATATTAGAGGAGCATTTGTACAAACAACAACTCAGACAATAGTTCTTGATGCATACTCTGATTCCCCATCATATAGAATTGGTTTCCAAGTAACAGAATCCCTAGTAACTCCTGAAGAAGAAACTGCACTTCTAGATAATGCAACTGGAAGTACTAACTTTGCAGCCAAAGGAGCTCACCGATTAAAGTATACTCTTACTCTTACAAAGAAAGCACTTGGTACTGCTGATGATGCAGACTTTATTGAATTAATGTCTGTAAAACTTGGTTTAGTACAATCACAAGTTCGTAATACAGAATATTCGGTTCTTGAGGACACTCTTGCACGAAGGACATTTGATGAGTCTGGTGATTATATTGTTAGAGGTTTTGATCTTGATTTAAGAGAACATTATGATGATGGTCTTAATGATGGTGTTTTCAAAACAGCAGCGGGAGGAGATGCCTCAAAAATAGCAATAGGATTATCGCCAGGTAAAGCATATGTTCGTGGATATGAAATAGGAACTCAAAGTCAAACCTTTATTCCATTAAGTAAAGCACGTTCAACAGAATTTGTACAAAATAATAATACTACATTTAGTGCAGGAAATTATCTTACAGTAGAGAATGTCTATGGTACACCAGACATTGCAGCTGATGGTACTAGTAGTGCAGCCTATAAAGAGATTGAATTACGAGATAGGAGAATGCCATTTTCTTATCTTGATACTGCCATTAATAATAATTCTGGAACTACTTTTTCAACTTATAATACTGATAGGTTTATTAATTCTGGAATTTTACAAGCACAAACTGAATTGGTAAGTGTTACTTCTACTGGTATTAATGCTAATGGTGATATTACTTTGGCTGCTAGAGGGTATCTTGGTTCTGGTGCATTAGCATCTCATCCTAAAGGAACAAAAGTACAATCAAAACCATTTGATCTTTTTACTAGAGGGTCAACTGGTGATAGGGGAACAACTACAACTACAGGAGCAGCTGGTAGAGCAAAGACAGTAGGTGTTGCAAGAACTAGAGCATTTGAAGTAGGAAAGGCAGGAACAGAAGTTGCTGTTGCAGGAGGAAGTGGTTGGAGTAGTCATCCAGTAGATTCAACATTCCATCATTATATTTTTGATGTAAGAATGTTATGTAAGATTACATTAGGAACTGCAGCCAAATTTACTTCAACTAATTTTGTTACTAATGGTTCAAGAGTTAAAGGTTCAAAATCTGGTGCAACAGGAATTGTATATATTGCACCTCAAGATAAACAATTTGTAGATGCTACTTGTGATTATAATAATGGTACTACTATAACTTTAGATAGTACCGCTGGTCTAGAGCCTGGAATGGGAATAAAAAATTCTGGTTCAGGTGCAGGAATACCAACTGATGCATATATTGTAAGTATAACAAATGCAACACAATTTGTTATTAGCGCAGCTACAACTACTGGAGCAAAGACAAATCAAGAATGTACTATTGGTAATGCAGCTGCAAATGCAGGTGACGGAACAAAATTATTATTAGGTACAACTTTCCATCTTGTTCAAACAACAGGAACTTTTCAATCTGATGATGTACTTACAAGTAGTAACTCTGCTGATTTTGCAACTAGTGGTGCATTAGGAGCTGCCCCAACTTATTATACTATGGCAGATGCTCACTCTTTATATGGTGTAAATTCACAATCAAGAACATACTATTCAGACATTACACCAAAGGATACTAAGAAATTAACTGGAACAGCTTCTACAGTCCAGAGTGCTACAGGAACTACAGCAGGAACAGTAGAAACTGTATTTGTTCTTGGTACTAATACACAATTTACATCAGATCTTAAAGTTGGTGATTTAATAGAAATGGAAGATAGTGGTGGTGTTACTAGGAGACATGAAGTACAACTTATAACAAGTGATACCAGATTACAAACAATAGAAACTTTTCCTAGTGGTTGTACCAGTTCAATAGTTACCAGAGTTCGTTCTAAAGTTGAGGAACAAGAAGAATTGGTAATGATTTCCAAACTTCCAAAACAAGCAGTTAAAACATTAAAGGCAGTTGAACTTAATAATAATGTTGACACAAACGTAACAGTTCGTAGACAGAAAACATTTGTACTTTCTGCTGGTGCTGGATCATTTACTTTACCAGAGGGAGAATCTTTTATAGGATTTACTAATGATAACTATGTAATGTCTGTAGTTGCAGAGGCTTCCTCATCACCAGTATATCCAGCAGGAACAGTATTACATCTTTCAACTACTAATAGTGATAAAGCATATGTTCAAGTGGATGATGGTGGTACACAATTTTCTATAACTTTATCTGGTGGTCAAGATGCTACAGTTAAATTAACATACACAGTAAAACTATCAGCAATAACTGAAAAATCAAAAGTTCTAAATCCTAGTACTCAACTTGCATTGTCAGTAGCAACAGGAGGAATCTATGGAACAAATTATCAAGATCAAGATATTTCCTTAAATAAAGCAGATGTATTTAAAGTTCGTGCAATTTACAAAGCAGCAGATTCAAGTACTGCTGCTCTTGCACCAGTTATAACATATAGTTCAGGTGCTGGTAATATTCAATCTCAGGATATTTTTCAAGCAGGAGATAAGATAACAGGAAATAATGGTGCCATTGCAAGAATAATTGATGGTGCATATACAGGAACAACTTCATCAGCACAAAAGGCTTCTATTGTATATCTTACAACAAAAGCATTTACAACTGGAACTACTATAACATCTCAAGAGAAAACATCTAACTCTGGAGCATTAACAATTTCTGCCGTAACGGCTGGAGATGAAAATATTTTAAGTGATTTCCAAGTAGATACTGGTATGAGAGATACTTATTATGATATTGGTAGTATTTCAAGAAAAGCAGGGGTTGCACCACCAACTGGAAGATTGTTGATAGTGTATGATTATTTTACACATGGTGCAGGAAATTATTTTAGTGTAGACTCTTATCCAGTAGGTACTACATCCTCAAGTATAACTTATGATGAGATTCCAATGTACTCTGCTCAGAGAGTAGATCCAGATGTAATTTCACCAACTGGTGAATATGATCTTAGAGACTCAGTAGATTTTAGACCAAGAGTTGGAGATTATGATGGAACAAATACAGTTAGTGGTACTAGATCTATTACCCCACTATCATTTGTAAAACGAGATTTTAGTCTTGGTACTGCATCAACAGTAGATATTCCAAAAACAGATACGGCCTTTGAATGTTCTTTTAATTATTACTTACCTCAAAACGGAGCATTATGGTTAGATTCTGAAGGAGAATTTAAAACAATATTAGGTGCAGCTGCAGAAAATCCAGAGAATCCAAAACCTCTTGATGATGCAATGCAGATTGCAGAATTTAGATTACCACCATATACATTTGCCCCCTCAGATATTGGTATACGAAGATTAAAGAATCGTAGATTTACCATGAGGGATATTGGTAAGATTAGTGAAAGAGTTGAAAACTTAGAATACTATTCTCAACTTAATATGTTAGAGAAGGATACAGAGTCTTATCAAATACAAGATGCAGATGGATTAGACAGATTTAAGAACGGATTTATTGTAGACAACTTTACTGGTCATAGTGTTGGTGATGGTATGCATCCAGATTATCAGAACTCTATGGACATGGCAAATGGTATTTTGAGGCCAGAGTTTAAACATAGAATGTTGACTCTGGAAGAATCAGTAACTACAGATGCAGCCAGAACAACTGCTGGTTATCAAAAGACAGGGGATTTAATAACTCTACCTTATTCTGAAGTTGAAATGGTTAATCAACCATATGCATCTAGAATAGAAAATGTTAATCCATTTAACGTAATTGCATGGGTAGGTTCTATTGCACTTGACCCAGCTTCCGATATTTGGAAAGATACTAATAGAATGCCTAATCTTGTAGTTAATCGTGAAGGTAACTATGATTCTTTTATTGCACGAAACGGAGGTAGTGCAGTTAATACAGTTTGGAACGAATGGGAAACTTTCTGGACAGGAGAGAAATCAAACTCTGTACAATGGAGAGATCATTCATGGGCAACAGCTAGAAAACAAGTTCCTTTCCGAAGGGTTATGGAAAGAACAGTTACTACCACAACAACAAAACAATCAAGGTCTGGTGTTCGTACTGAAATTGTACCAAGAATTGATTATGAATCCAAAGGGGATAAGGTAGTTAGTACAGAAATTCTTCCATATTGTAGAGCAAGAGATGTAAACTTTACTTGTAAGGTTTTTAAACCATTAACAAGATTATATGCATTTTTTGATAACGTAGATGTTACAGAATATTGTAAACCAACTGTTCCTTATACTAATTATTATTCAACACTTAGTTCTAATGTTGGTGCTGGTGATACAACAATTACAGTAGCTTCTATTTCTTTGTTTAATTCTTCTAGTGGTTCTATTACCATAGGTAGTGAAGTTATTCCATATTCAGGAACTTCTGGAACTACTCAATTTACTGGATGTACTAGAGGCTCAGGAGCTACATCACATACTGCCGGTGTATTTGTTTATAAGACACCAGTTGCAGGAGATCCAATTATTACAGGAGCTACAGGAAAAGGTGCAGGAATGTTTAGTATTCCAGATCCGAATGTTTCAGGAAACCCTGCATTTAAAGTTGGAGAAAGAATATTCAGATTAACTTCAGATCCAGCAAATGGTGTACTCTCAGGTGATACAGAAACCGCAGGAGAAGCAACTTATTTTGCAAAAGGACTTCTTGATAATATTCAAGAAACAATCATTGCAACTAGAAATGCTGATGTCCACAAGGTTACTGTTAATGAAAGTAAAACAGTTAATAGTACAAGAGTTTCCGATAAACAAAAAGGATGGTGGGATCCGGTGGCCCAATCGTTCTTGATTGATGTTAAGGGTGGTGCATTTGTTACCTCAGTAAATTGTTATTTCCAATCAAAGTCAGCAACTGTTCCAGCCCAATGTCAAATGAGAACAATGAAGAATGGTTATCCATCAACAGTTATTCTACCTTTTGGAACGGCCTCAGTAGAACCAGAAGATATTCAAATTTCTGAAGATGCTACATTACCAACAAAATTTACATTCCCATCTCCAATATATTTACAACAAGATATTGAGTATTGTTTTGTTATCATGGCTAATACTCAGGATTATATGATTTGGTTATCACACATGGGAGATGTAGAAGTAGGTGGAACTAGAACAATATCAGATCAACCTTATGCTGGAGTAATGTTTAAATCACAAAATGCATCTACATGGTCAGCTGCACAAATGGAAGATTTAAAGTTTAGTATCAATCGTGCTAGTTTTGCATTAACTGATGGTGTTTGTACATTACAGAATACAGAAATTCCTACAGTCAATTTAGGTCAATCTCCTATTATGACAATTAAAGATACCAAAAAAATTAAGGTAAGACATTTGAATCATGGTATGTATCAAACATCTAATACTGTAACTCTAGCTGGAATGGTAGATACCTCTGTTGCTACTTCTGGTGCAGCATTCAATCTTAGCAATGCAAATGGAAATTATACATTATCAGAAATGGGTATTGATCATTATATTATAGATCTATCAACAAATACTGGTGCTGCCCTCCCAGCAGGAACTTTTTCAGAATCAAAACCTACTGGTGGATCTGATGTTACTGCAACTGAAAATTATGTGATGGATACAGGAAAATTAACTTTACAGTTAATGGAAATTGGTGGTACAGATGTGCTTACTAAAATTAGAACAACTTCAGGTAATAGTGCTTCTAGTACAGCTGGTGTTACTGGTGGATCAGAAATACCTTTTACTCTAGCCGCAGGTTCAGCAGCAGTAGAAATATCACCAAATGAAAATACTGATTTTGTAAGTCCTACTATGATTTGTTCTGGTATTAATGAACAACAATCTACATTGTCAGGGACAAAATCTTTTCATGCATTATGTACAATGACTACACCAGTAGAAAATTTATCCCCTGTAATTGATACTCAGAGAATGGGAGTGATTTGTATACAAAATAGATTGAATAATATTAATGTAAATACTGATTATTATTCATCGGGGGTTTTAGATAAAGATACAGTTTTTTCAGATGGATATGCACCATCAACTTATGCAGAGGGTGATAATAATGTTGCGGTATACATTACAAGAAAAGTCAGTTTAGCAAATGCATCAACTTCATTAAAAATATTATTTGATGCAATAGTATTTAACTCTGCAGCTGTCGATGTATATTATAAAGTTTTAAAATCTGATGATACAACACCATTTGGGGATGTAACTTGGTCAACAATGACAATAGATAAAGCAGTTTCAGAATCTAAAGATTATACAGACTTTAGGGAAAGAACTTATGAGGTATCTGGATTGGAAGGTTTCATTGCATTTGCTTGTAAGATAGTAATGAGAGGAACTAAATCTACAGAACCACCATTTATTAAGGATTTTAGAGCAATAGCATTAGCATTATGAGTGAAGTAAAAGTAGAACACCATCCTGAGTTAAGAAGGAATGAGTATAGTAAAGGAATTACTAATGTAGATTTTGATGCATATAGTAATTATATGAATGGAGCCCTTACCCGAAAACAAAGAGCTATAGCTTTAGAAGAAAATACTAAAGAAATAAATAATTTAAAACAAGATGTGTCAGAAGTAAAGGATATGCTTCGACAACTATTAAGCAAACAAAATGGCAACTAGAACCACAGAAGAAACCAATACCTTAGAACAATTTAGGGTTAATGTAAATAGTTTAGTAGAAGATATAGGGAATGTAACTGTATCATCAGCAGGAGATCAACTCAATACTGCAGCTACTTCTGTTGTAGGAGCCATCAATGAAATATTCGCAGGGTTTAAATTGACATCACAAATTTCTGGTGATGCTTTTTCTTACCTTCAATCATCCAACGCAGAAACATTAATTTTACAAGGTGGGACTGGCATACATTCTGGAACAGAGACAACAAATATAGTCACAGATATAACAGCAGATGATACAATGTCATTTTTATTAAATGATAATATAACTGGTATAGTCAGTATGCAATCTACAAAAATATATCCAACAAGTGGAGATTGGGTACAATTTTCAAATGCTGATGCTTCTTCAACTTATCCAGTAAAGTTTGTAAGTCCAGGCGATACACTTTTGGATTATGGTTCAACACAAGGATTTGCTGCTGCAATGGCAGTTGCACTAGGATGATTAAAAGATTATAAATATAATAAGAACTTTGGAGTAAACAATGGCCAATAATTTTTTCAATGCTATCAAAACAGATGTTTCAAATGATAGTACATTACCAACAGCAGTATATACAACACCAAATGGTTTAAAATCAATTTTAATTGAATTAGACGTATCAAATAAAAGTACAGCTGGTGTTACAGTTACAGTACAAATAGAAGATGAAAGTGCAAATTTAGGTGGATCTGGAAATGCATATACAGCAAGTGCAATAGCAACTAATACAACAGGATTAATAACAACAACTTCAGCTGCACCTCATCTTTTAGCTGTAAATGATAGAATAATATTTACAAATGGTACAGACCCTAGTTTTACAAATGCATCTTTACCACCTAGTGGTGACGCTGCACTTTCAGAAACTAGAATGTATTATGTACAATCTATTCCTTCTGCAAGTACCTTTACGATTGCAGAATCAAAATCAGCATCAAGTCCATTAACTTTTGATACTAATGGAAACTCAGTTTTATGGAAAAGAATATATCTAGCAGATATTGTTAGAGATGCACCAGTACCAGTAGGAGGTTCATTGAAGGTTATTTCTGGACAAAAATTAGTATTACAATCTGATTCATCTGGTGTAAATGATAAAGTATTTGTATATGCATCAGCCGCAAGTGCAGTAGATGCAATAGGATCAGTACTACAGGAAGTTTCATAGGAAAATAAATGTCTTATATTGGAAACCAATCAGAGAATAAAGTAAGTCCTGCAAAGATGCGGGAGTATGTAACTCCTAATGGATCTGCAACATACTTTGACTTATCACACGATATTCCAGGCTATGGAGCTG
>VTLG01014951.1_pt1 | contig 20591 bp, 42 predicted proteins | sample 4694571 | NCBI WGS metagenome assembly VTLG01 (sample SAMN12604809, study PRJNA352737) | marine metagenome | biome: ENVO:00000447; feature: ENVO:00000209|ENVO:00000569|ENVO:01000036; material: ENVO:00002151; isolation source: viral sequences binned using virsorter ... | reverse complement strand
GATTAATTGATATTGATCCTGCTAACTACGAAAACTTTGATAAAAAATTTATCATAGACAAAATTCAAGAATATAAACTACCTTTAATACCTATTTTATCCAAGAGTAAGGGGATTCATTTATATATTTTTATGAAAGAATTTATAGATGCTGCCTCATTAAAATCTTTTTTAACTAATCTTCTACCTCTCTTTAAATTAAAACCAGATACAGAAATTTTTCCAAAACAAACTCAGTTAACTAGAGATTTGGAAAATGGGGGATTGAGGCCAGGGCAATTTATTAATCTTCCTTATTTTAATAAAGTAGAAAGAAGAGCTTTAAACATCGACGGAACAGAATTCACTTTTGAACAATTCATCACTGTAGTTAAGTCTAATTTAGTAAATAGAGATGATTTAAATTCCATCACTGAAGGAATTGATAAAAGGATTTTTGAAGGAGCTGACGAAGACTTTAGGGACGGTCCTCCCTGTCTAGCTACTTTATCTACTATTATGAAAGATCCTCAATTCGATGGCAAAGATAGGTTTATGTATAACTATCATGTGTTTGTTAAAATGAAATATGAAGATACCTGGAAACAAAAAGTTAAAAACGCTCCAGTTAAATATTTTGCTGAACAACACGCGAATGCATGGGATGATAAAATATTAAATGCCAAAGTTAGATCTTGGGCAAGATCTTTAAAAGGATATACATGCACTCAAAGTCCTATTAGTGATCACTGTAAAAAAGGAATCTGTGTAAAGAAAAAATATGGAGTCTTGGCTGGATCTAAAGGGACCTATCCCGTTCTTACTAATCTTAAGAAAATAGATCTTGATCCAGAACCTGAATACGAATTTGATGTTCTCAAACCAGACGGAATTGGAACAGCTACGGTTCACTGTCGATCAGTAGAACATGTTAATGATCAACGTAAAAGAAGAAATGCTATAGCTAAAGCAGCAGGATTTCCCCCTCCTATTATTAAAGGAGACGAAGATCAAATAGTTCTGGATGCTTTATGGAAAACTCAAAAAATAGTTAACCCTCCTATAGGTACAAGTTCTAAAGAAAAATTACATGATGTGCTCCATGCTAAAATTAATGGACCTAAAGCTATGAATGATGCAGGATTTAAATCGGGCACAGTCTTAATCGAAGAAGATTATGCCTTTTTTAAATTTGATAAATTTTATGACAAATTAAAATCTAAGAATTGGAAATACAGTGAAGATAAAACAGGAACCATGATGGAAGTGACTTATAAGGATTGTGACATAGAGTTCTTGGATCAAAAAAGATATCCCGCTAAAGACAAGGGAGTTTATAATACACCCACGAAGAACATTGTAAAAATTTCTATTAAAGAATTTGAAAACGTTCCTATTCATCATACTAAACTTAAACATAATAAGGATATTATATGATGAGAAAAATACTCGGGCCTCCGGGAACAGGGAAAACAACACGTCTTTTAAATTATGCAAAAACATTTCTTAAACTAGGAACTCCTATTGATAAAATAGGATACTTTGCTTTTACAAAGAAAGCGGCAGGTGAAGCCAAAGAAAGAATGCTAGATCAAAATCCCACCATCTCAGAGAAACAATTAAAACATTTTAGAACTCTTCATTCTCTAGCTTTTTGGAAATTAGGAATGAAAAAAAGCGAAGTTATGCAGGACGAACATTACGAAGATATAGGGAGAAGTTTAGGAATTGAAGTAACTGTTTATAGTAATGGGGAAGAAAAAACCGGATTTGTAGATTCAGATAGTGAATACTTTAACATCATTAATGCAGCCAGAATAAAAGAAATTCCTATTGAAGATGAGTATAACACCGATATGTACTCTCAAGATCTGGATCAAAACTTATTATATATTTTAAGGGATGAACTAGATAATTATAAAAAATCTTTTTTCTTAAAAGATTACACCGACATGATTGAAAAATTTATTGTGTCCGAATTGTGTCCAAAATATGACGTAGTTTTTATCGATGAAGCACAAGATTTATCGCCGATTCAGTGGAAAATGTTTGAAGTTCTAAAGAAAAACTCCAAACATGTTATATTAGCGGGCGATGATGATCAAGCTATTTATGGATGGGCTGGTGCAGATGTTAAAAGATTTCAACAAGAACCCGCAAGAGAAATAGTGTTGCCACAATCTTATAGAGTTCCGCGATGTGTTCAACACATTGCTGACAATATTTTAAGTAGAATACCTGATGAGAGGAGAATACAAAAAGAATGGAAAGCAAGGGATGAAGAAGGGGATGTATACTTTGGAACATCCATCGAAGATGTTCCTTTACAAAAAGGTAAATGGTTAGTGTTAGCCCGATACAACGATAAACTAATCAAACTTAAACCTGCTCTCAGGGAAATGGGGATTTATTTTCAGTATAAAAACAGAAAGAGTTATAAAACTCTTTTATATGATGCTATTCGAAATTTTACCAGATGGACCCAAGGATCTTTATTATCTATTTCAGAATGTAAAGAACTATTTGAATATTTAGGAAAAGATTTTCCTGGGAAAGAAGAAAGAATGTATGATTTAAAAGAATTTGGCTACAGCCATACTCAAAGATGGTTTGAAGTTTTTGAAACTGAACCAGAAGATAGTCTTTATATTAGAGACATGCTGCAAGCTGGAGAAGAATTATCTCAAGAAGCAAGAGTTAAATTATCAACCATTCACGCAGCTAAAGGAGGTGAGGCTGATAATGTTTTACTCATTTTAGATAATACTAAAACTATCAGGGAAGCTATTGAAAAAAGTCCTGATAAAGAAGACGAAGAAAACAGGATTTGGTATGTGGGCGTCACACGTACTAAACAAAACTTATATATTTTGGCGGCAAAAAAGGAGGATAAAGGTTATGACATCGAAAGTGTACAATAAACAAATAGGAGGATCTCACTATAAGGACATGGCTATGCAGCCGAGTGAGTTTATCAACAAGAACAAATTGCTTTTTGCAGAAGGAAATGCTATTAAATATATCTGCAGACACGCACATAAAGGAGAAGTACAAGATCTAGAAAAAGCTAAGCATTATATTGATATGATTATTGAAAGAGATTATCCATTAATACCAATGACTGAAGAGGAAGAGTATCGTAATGCAGGCATTTCTAAAGAAGAAGCAGAAACCTCAAGTAAGGAATGGATTAAAGGTTATAAGGAATGGAAGCAGAATCAAAAAGAAAGGTGCCCACATAATTAATGAGAATTCCTAGATTTGAAGCCCGTACTGAATGGGTTAAACCTACAGAATTTCCAGACCTAAGACAGGTTGATGAAATCGCAATCGATCTAGAAACAAAAGATCCTGATCTACTTAAAAAGGGATCAGGTTCTGTTATAGGGAATGGAGATGTTATTGGAATTGCTGTAGCAACCTCACATTACAAAGGATACTTTCCTATTGCCCATGAAGGTGGCGGCAACATGGATCGTAAACAAGTTTTAAGTTGGTTAAAAGATATTCTTGACTCTCCATCTACAAAAATATTTCACAATGCTATCTACGACGTTTGTTGGTTAAGAAGGCTGGGTTTTAAAATTAATGGCGACATTGTATGTACTATGATTGCAGCAGCCATTACTGATGAAAATAGATTTAGATATGATCTTAATAGTTTATCATGGCACTATTTAGGCTATGGAAAAAATGAAGCAGGTTTAGCTGAAGCAGCTGAAGAATGGGGTATTGATCCCAAAGCTGAAATGTACAAACTTCCAGCAATGCATGCAGGATCCTATGCAGAACGCGACGCAGAGATCACATTAGGATTATGGCAAGAACTAAAGAAAGAAATTATTCATCAGGACTTAGAGGATATATTTGATTTAGAGACAGATTTATTTCCTTGTCTTGTTGATATGAGATTCAAGGGAGTAAGAGTAGATGTTGAAAGAGCTCAAGCAATGAAAAAACAACTCATCGCAGAGGAAAATGAATTATTAACTAAAATAGAAAGAGAAACTAATGTTCGTCCACAGATCTGGGCGGCACGAAGCATAGCAAATGTTTTTGATATGTTAAAGATTCCTTATGAAAGAACAGAAAAAACAGCAGCTCCTTCCTTTACTAAAAATTTTTTACAAGAACATTCACATCCTGTCGTAAACATGATAGCCAAAGCCAGAGAAATTAATAAGGCTCATACCACATTCATTGATTCTATTTTAAGATACGAACATAAAGGTAGAATTCATGCAGAGATAAACCAATTAAGATCTCAAACAGGAGGAACGGTTACAGGAAGATTTAGTTATCAGAATCCTAACCTTCAACAAATTCCGGCAAGAAACAAAGATTTAGGACCCAAGATAAGAAGTTTATTTATTCCTGAAGAAGGATGTAAATGGGGTTGTTTTGATTACAATCAGCAAGAACCAAGGCTCGTTGTACATTATGCATCCCTTTATAAATTGCCTTCCGTCTATTCAGTAGTGGATTCATATAAAGAAAATGTTAAATCAGATTTCCACCAGACTGTTGCAGACATGGCAGAGATTCCAAGATCCCAGGCCAAAACAATTAACCTAGGATTATTTTATGGAATGGGTAAAGCCAAACTTCAAGCTGAACTGGGAGTAAGCAAAGAAAAAGCAGTAGACTTATTTAATACTTATCATAGTCGTGTACCCTTCGTTAAACAACTCATGGAGAAAGCATCAAATCGAGCTCAGGACCGAGGACAGATTAGAACTTTACTGGGAAGACTATGCCGGTTTCATTTATGGGAACCTAATAGTTTTGGAATGCATAAAGCATTACCTCATGAAGACGCACTCAAGGAACATGGACCAGGAATTAAAAGAGCTTATACTTACAAGTCCTTAAATAAATTAATTCAAGGATCAGCTGCAGATATGACAAAAAAATCAATGCTAGAATTGTATAAAGAAGGTATAGTAGCTCATATTCAAATTCATGATGAACTTGATTTATCTATTGAAGATGATAAACAGGCTAAGAAAATAGTTGATATAATGGAATCTGCTGTTGATTTAGAAGTCCCCAATAAAGTAGACTATGAATTTGGGAAAAATTGGGGAGACATTTACGATTAACAAGGAGGAAATATGGAACACATTAATAATGTATGGGCAAAAATTAAAGCTCATCCAAAAATAGCTGCTGCTGTTGCAGTGGTAATTGTTGTTATAATTATAGCATCATAAGGATTTTATGTTAGATGGCATACTTAAATGCAAACATACCTGTGACGTATGCACAGGTCAGGCGAGAATATTTATATGACCTTTCCGGACATGTGGGAGAAGTTGAAGACTGTCTCATCTTTGGGATGGCATCTATTTCAGGGAAAGCTATACTCTTTCATGCAATTATGGAAAATGGTGCTGTCTTCTATCGTTTACCGATTAGCGCCTTTATCCAAAGAGGCTTTGATGTCAAAAAAGTTCCTAGGATGCGACTTGACGAGTTGGAGCTTTGGAATTGTTTTAGTTATTATCCTAGTATTGTTACTTATGATATCCTTTTAGGTCAGTCAGGAAAATATAGAGGTAAAGATAAGAAATGGTATACAGGAACATACCTTTTTACAGTTGACTGGGCCCATCCAGAGAGTAATATAGTCGATACGGATCATTCTGAAGTTCCGCAAGAACATAAATGCGCCCACATAATGGCTCTTAAAAACGGAAATTATGCAGCTCAGCCAAATAATAGATTAATATGGAGTATTCCATCTTTTACTGTAAAAGATGAAGTTCCGGATTGGAAAGTACAAACCAGTGAGTGGACTGTTGAAGATACTACTCAATGGAGAACAGAGGACTCGGATAAATTCTTTTACGACATAGAGGAGACAAAAAATGATAAAATGGATTAAAGCTTTATGGACAAAAATCTTCCCTAAAAAAGAAGTTATAGTACCAAAAGTAGAACATTGTGGTTCTCATTCAAGATATAAAAAATCTTGTAAGGATTGTAATGAGGTAATTCAAAATGCCTAAATGTAAAAATTGTGACTGTAATTGTCACTGTTCGTTGAAAGAACATGGAGACATGTACGGCGTTTGCAGTTGTAGTGTTTGCGAACATGAGATGGAAGAGTGTGAAGTATGTCAATAAAAGAAAAACAAACTTGCAATATGCATACCAGCGAAAAAGAAAAATCCGGTACATGTTGTCGCGTAAACGAAGAACAAGAAAAAGCAGAGCAACTAACGTATGAGCATAATGTTCACGTAGGGCCTGCACCAAAGGAGACGAATGAATAAATTATATTTAGTGCTTGCACTACTATTTGCATTAAGCGCCTGCTCGGTTGGGCAAAAATGTACCTATACACAAGATGGAACTAAAATTTCATCATGGGTATGGTTTTATAATGGTGACAAACCCATTGATTTAGATAAAAACAATTGTAACTAGATGAACGACAAATTAATAACTGCTTTACTCGCTATTGTATTAGCGCTCGGAGGATGGTCACTACAGAGATCATTTTCCTTATCACAAGATATGGTTGTGATTAAAATGAAAATTGAGGTAATACAAAATGAGATATCGAACTTTAAAAATTTTAAGGGCAAGAAGCCTCGCAAGAAAAAAAAGAAATCAGGCGACTAGATGGATGCAATATTTCATATCATCTATTATTATCCTTTTACTTATAGTGTTTGCAGCTACTTCAGCTCAAGCTAAGAACGAATACCTGGGCCAAAACTGGCGTGACTGTTATGCTGGTGATATAACTCCTTGGGTTGAATATAGACAAGGTGGAATGGACTACATTGATAGAGGTTCAAGCTCTCATGAAGATCATGAGTACCGAGTAGGAGTAAACTTTCGTTTTAAATTTGGACATACCTGCGATAAAAAATTTAAAAAAGCACAAGAAGAGAGATACGAACTTAGACATCAAATAGAACTCCTTAAAATTTGTAGAAAATATAGAAATGTAGAGATGGGTCCTGAACTAGAACTCGTTGCTAAAAAATGTAGAGATATGAACTTCCTTAAAAAAGAAGAGAAAAGACAACGAACTAATGATAATCTCTTTGATGCGATTATGGAACAAGAACACAAAAAACAAATGGAGATAAAGAAAAATGGATCTGAGTAAGAGTAAACTCGTAGTAATAGTCCCTATCGTCGTATCCATCCTGGCTGCGACCTTTGGATCGGTTAAATATATTATTAATTTAACTGAAACCATTGAAGAAAATAAGCAACAAGTAGCCCTGTTAAACAAAGACATTCAAATCCTCTTCGATAAGTACGCTCAAGATAAAGAAGAGTTTACAAGAGAGATGTTTAATGTTAATGCAAGGGTTACTGAAGTAAATGCCTACTTCAGAGCTTTAGAGGAAATATTAAGAAAAACAACAGATGCAGTCAGAGATCAAGAATGGAATATCAAGGATTTACAGAGAGAAGTACTGGGGGATTAGTGCATAACCATCCATATGACATACATATGGCTGGTATGTTCATCTTTATTACGTTATATTTAGTTATGGAGATTATATTTTAATGGCTGACAAATTAATGACATTACTGGTTGGACTGCTCATTGCCCTGGGAGGATGGTCACTTTCTAGAACATTTGAACTCTCCACCATTCAAGCTGTGCATGAAGATAAGGTACAAGTATTAAGAGAACAAGTTTTAAAATTAGAAGATCAGGTTGATAAGATGATGGACTCGGATGAAGAGATTATGGACCAGCATAAAAAATTATTTAAAATTTTAGAAAAGGAAGATACCCCATCAGGATATTCATATAACTAATGAGTAAACTAGCCCTTCAAAGAATAGCCTCTCATGAAAAATTATGCAGGATTATGCAAAAATTGACACACAAGAAAATTCACCAAATAGAAGAACGAATCAAACGACTTGAAAAAATTATGATCGGTTGTGCAGGAGCTTTAATCACGGGAATGGGCTATCTTATATATGTCCTACTCTCACATATCAGGATTTAATTATGTCTAAACCACTCAAAATTTCGGAGGAAGCGGCAGTTCAGATGCCGATGAAAACGGTAGCCTCATTGATCGCCATGGTCGCGATCGGGACCTGGGCTTACTTCGGTATCATTGAGACCCAAAATCGTATGCTTACTAAGGTAGAGATTATGGAAAAAGATTTAGAGATGAATAGTGAATTTAGAATCAAATGGCCACGTGGACAACTTGGTTCATTGCCCGCGGATTCTGAGCAGTTCATGATGCTGGAAGATTTGTACAAAACCACCGATCGTATTAATAAACAAATTGAAAACATGATGCACAATAAGGTAAACATAGAATTTTTAAGTAAACAAATGACGAAGGCTTTGGAAGATATTGAAAAGCTAAAAGATTCGAATCGAGAGATTCACTATAAGAATGGAGCACAATAATGATTGAGACAGTTTTTGCATTACTCATGTTTGTAAACGGAGAAATTAAGGAACACCGTATTCAGCCCTCGATGGGAGTTTGTTTGCGCGGAAAACGTGAGGCAGAACGCCAGTACAGTGAGACTGTGTCCTATAAATGTATTAAATCTAAAGCTGAAACTGAGATGTATCTAGGTGAAAAACACATCACGAAAATCATCCTCGACTAGAAACCCTATCGCTAGAATTTTAAAACACTTTACACCCAAGCGGTTTAAAGATAAAAAGAAATATAACAGGAGTAGAGATGACAGCATTTGGAGACGGAACCTTTGGAAAGGGTTTTAATATTAAAACTGAAATAACGAATGGGAAATGTCCCCTTTGTTTAACTAAGGGTGTACTTGTTTCTATCTACGATAATATTTACAGATGCATGAATTGTGGTGGAGACATTGAACAAAAGGTTAATGGAGTTATTAGTTTTATGCCGATTGGTAGTTCAATGGATAAAGTCAAACCAACCATGACCATGGTCAACGAGAAAGATGGCTCGTAAGAAAAAGCCCTTATTTGGGGTATCTAATTACAAAAAGAAAAGACCTAGAAAACGTCCTGGGCGTCATGCCAAAAGACCCAATAAACACTCGAGACGCAAAAAATCGCGTGGTCAGGGGAAAAAGAGAGTAAAATAATTTTTTTTAGTCTTGACAGAAGTCCTACAATAACCTATATTAAAACTATGAAAAGGACCTGCGTCCATGTAATGCCTCGCGCTAGCCTCTGTACGATAACCTTATACCCTAACGGGTAGGTGTGGAGCCTTTGCCCTCTTAGTAGTAGGTGCACCGAGGCTCTGAGGGTTTTATGAAAAAAGAAAGGAAATATGAAAAAGATAACATTAAATATAAAAGGTGGGACTGCGAAACAATATTCCACTCTTGTTTTAGAACTTAATATCATGGCTAAATCATGGAGTAAATATGGGGTGAATATAGAAATGCCTCATCAAGAAAGAATAATTAATTGGGGGACAAGGAACAACGATGGGGATATTCCAGCAGAAATACATAACTGAGCAAGAAGACACAACTACACCAGAACATACTCTTTGGATCTCGGTGCTTAGCAAAGCAGCCCATGATGCCATTTTTACATCCGACTGGGTAGAAGCCAGAAAAGCGATGAATTGGTTTAAGGACCAGGGATCAGGGTTCAGGGAAGTTTGCGAACTTGCCGGCAAGGATCCCAATTATGTCCACTCTCATATTATTAATAAAATTTTAGAAAGAGAGAAATATATGATCGCTATTAGAAATGGCAATAGAGTCTATGTTAAAGACAATCCCTATAAACCTCGAGGGGGTAAGGTCTATCACTCTCACTACCGAGCAGGTAAAAAACGAGGACCTTATAAAAAGAGAAAGAACCATCTCGGAGGGAACGCATATTATAAAGCTAAACGAGAAAAAAATTTAAGAATGGTTTTACAAGGAAGAAAGGGAGGAAGACCTAGACTTTATGACGGCATATAAAGAAATATGTAATCTCTGCAAAGGTAATGGCTACATTACAGTTATTGTAAAAGGACAGGACGAAATTAAACAATGCTGGCTGTGCGAATCTGAAGGGGAACATCGTTATAACCAAGCTGAAGTAGACAAGTTTATCTATGAAACATATTATAAGCATGGAAGAAGTAAATAAAGCATACCAGAAATGGGACAAGGAAAGAACTGAAGAAGCTAAAGAATTGTGGTACAACGCCGTAAGGAGATTTAGTGAAATACATAGTCATTATACTACTGTTGAGCACAAACGGAATAGACATTGAAAAAGTTAAACTCAAGCATAGTGGAAATTGCCACGGAATCGCTAATGCCTGGGTGGATGTGAATATGAAATACTATTCAGAACGTAATAAAGATCCTAAACTTCAAGGTTGGTACGATGATGACGGTAAACTTCTTCTCGGATGGATTTGTGATTAACTTTTAAGTTCTTCTTTTTTATCCACTTCCGTACAAGCAAATTTAATAAAGATCTTATTGGTGTTGATATACTCTTCCCCCATAACGTTGTATAACGTTAACGTGTCATTGGTCCCGGCATACATGCAATCAGCCCAGTTCTTAAACTCAATGTTTTTGGTGTAAGGTTGCTGACAATTTCCATATAAAGCTGAGCAAATAATAATAGTTAAAGTTATAATCTTCATTGACAAACTTGCAATTTATGAATAATATCCTACATTAATATGAAACAACAGAAAGAGGTATAACACATGACTGACATTAGTAAATATAAAAACGTGTCGCTAGCAAAAGAGACTTATCTTAATTTAGATAAGATTCGAAAAGTCATAACTCCCTACACCGTTCAAAGTAGAAGCGGTACAATAAGTATTTTAGTAAACAAGGAGTTGGAAAGACTTAATGGAAAAGCAAAACCAAAAGAAAAATAACATTTGCCCGCGCTGTAAAGGAAATGGGTATATAAGAATACCTAATAAATCAGTTGAACAAATTGGTGAATCTATTACAGTGTCGTGCACAATGTGTGAATCAGAAGGAGAATTGAATGATCCGAACGATACTATTATTATTGATGCTGACGGTATTCACCGGGTGCAGTAATCTAGCACTAATCTCAAGTATTGGTGGAGTCGCTGCTACGCATAATGCTTACGTCAAAGCTTATAATAGCGTAGATCTTCTAACGATTATGCACACAAATACAAGCATGAAGATGCATATTTATAACAAAGGAAAGAAATATATAAATGACTACACCGACAGACACTGAATTAAATCTTAGACGAGAAATTACCACTCTCGAGCAGCAAGTTTTAGAAAAACATGCTGATAATATTAAATTAAGAAAACAAATAGAGTTCTTAACGCTTACCACTAATGAAGCCGGTACGAAAATTTCAAAGCTTACTAAAGATGTTAAGGATGCTAAGAAAACGAATCAAGAACTGACTAATGAAATGATCTTGGTTAAAGGAATTACCGTAAACAATTCCCCCGAACTTCGAGACGCGAATAAAAAGATTGAAGAACTTAAGAAAAAAATAGAAGACCTAACGAATCCGGTCCAGAAAGCAAGGGAAAGTGGATTGTGAGGAAAATGACTTCTAGTGAGCGAGCTTATGTTGCAGGCATCATCGATGGAGAAGGCTGGTTAGAATTTAAACGTAAACCCATGAAAAGAAATACTCGACCCGGTAAACCCACTCATAATGTTTTAATCATTCGTATGGAAGTCCCGCAGGTGGATGGACGACTCATTGATTACTTGATGGAGACCACGGGAGAAGGGAACAGGGACATGAAAAGATATCCTAATCATCCTACGTACCAAGACCAACATCGCTGGCGTTTATGCCACCTCGGTGTCTACCGTGTTTTAAAACAAATCTATAAGTATTTGATTGTTAAAAGAGAGAAAGCTAAACTAATTATAAATCATTATGACAAAAAATTTAAAAAATCCAGATGAAGTCTATCAAGACTTATTAAAACATGTTCTTGATCTTTTAGAAGACGACTATCCTTTTGAAATGGTTGCGGCTTCTCTCATGGCGATTGCTCAACGACTTTATAAAACTAATTTAAGCGAGTATGATTATGAACGTATCATGAAGGTTGCGTATGAAACGAACGTAGAACCTTATGATATTAAGAAAGGAACACTCCATTAATGTATACCCCTCTTCCCCAATCACTCACTGTAAAAACGAGTAAAATCAATGGCTTAGGACTTTTTGCTAAAGAGAATATTAACCAAGGAACAAACTTAGGAACATCTCATGTGAAGTTAGGAGAACAAATTATCAGAACTCCATTAGGAGGATTTATTAATCATTCCAATGATCCGAACTGTACGAAAGTCTCGTTGCATGCAAACGGAAACGAACCCCCACACAAGCGATGGAACTTGGTGACGATTAAAGATATTAAAGCCGGAGAGGAGATTACGTTGCGCTATACGTTTTATAATGTATGAGATACGAATATACCGTCACAAAAGATAGTGGTGAAGTTGAACTAATGAAGGCGATGAGCTGGAAGAAAGCCATTAAGAAAGTTTTACTGGTCGATGCTAAATTTAGTGGCTGGATCACTTACATTAATAAGAAAGGAAATGTCCAAACCAAAATATTTAAAAATGGAAAAAGAATCTAAACCCAGCGTCATGATTGCCATGCCGTGCTATGATTCGGTGAAAGTCAGCACGATGATGTCGGTGATCAAGCTGGTGCAACAACTGGGCAAGAGTGGTGTGGCTGTGGGAATTAATACCATCAAGTCTCCGCTGATTCATCAAGCCCGAAACTATTTAACGTCTGTCTTTTTAACCACGCAGTATACGCATTTGTTATTCATTGACTCGGATGTGGAATTTGAACCCGAAGCAGTGATTCGCATGCTGATCGCCAAGAAGGATGTCATCTGTACACCTTACCGGGTGAAGTCCAGTGATGTGACGAAGAAGATCTACACCGTTGAAATAAAAAAAGATGCGCCCCTAGAGACAGGCGACATCATTGAAATTATCGGAGGCCCCACGGGGATCATGCTTATTCATCGTGAAGTCTTAAAAAAAATTATAGAAAAATTTCCAGAACTGAAAATCAAGAACTCGGTCTTTCCGCAAGCAGGACCGGATCACAAGTATTATTATAACTTCTTTGATTTTAAATTTGAGGATGGCTATTCGGTCGGAGAAGATGTATCCTTCTGTCATCTGGTTGGCAAAGCCGGTTTCAAGCTCTATGCGAATACCGCCTCACCGACCAAGCACCATGGCTCTTATGCCTGGAGCGGAACGTTTAAGGAAGATATGATATGAGAACTGAAGATGAAATTATTAAAGATATTAAGTTTGTGCTTCAAGACAAAGTGGCTCCAAGTGTTGCTGCTCATAATGGGGCTATTGGTTTTATTAACTTTGCCAGTGATACTGGCGTGGCTACTCTAAAGTTATCCGGTGCATGCTCAGGCTGTGCGATGTCAAAGCTGACTCTCCAACAGGGTGTTGAGCGATTACTGACGCACTATGTGCCTGAAGTAAAAGCCATTGTCGGCGAGGATGATGAAGAAGCAGAAAGGCAAGGATACAAACCTTATGTCCCTCGTAATGAACTGGAATAAAAAATTTATTTATCCTAAAACTCAGCGATCCCTGATCCAGGGGTCCAGACACTATGATATTGGTAACACTAAGTTACCGAGTGTTACAACCATTATCTCCGCAACACAGTCGGAGGAGAAGCGACAGAAATTAGCGGAATGGAAAGCACGACTCGGGGACCAGGCAGCCGATCGAGTTAGAGATGTAGCAGCCATGAGAGGTACTGCCATGCATACGTTTCTGGAGGCGTATATTCGGGGAACAGGGCACAAGGACCTGACCAGCATAGGCAAGGAAGCAGAGCCTATGGCTAAAAAGATTATTGAATCAGGGCTCGGGGACCTGGGAGAAGTTTGGGGAACTGAGGTAACATTATACTATCCTGATCTATATGCTGGAGCGACTGATATTGTAGGAATCTACAACGGCCGTGAAAGTATAATAGACTTCAAGCAAACCAACAAGCCCAAAAAAAGAGAATGGATAGATGATTATTTTATTCAATTAGGGGCTTATGCAATGGCTCACAATTATGTTTATCGAACTACCATCCAACAGGGTGTGATTCTAATGTGTTCTAAAGATGGCCTTTTTCAAAAGTTTGAGGTTTCGGACAAGGAATTTGTCGGCTACCAACACGCATTCCTTAAGAAAGTGGACCAATATTATAGGAATTGTAACCAGAACAAAAACCAAAAAGATACAAAAAATGAATAGATTAGCGAGGAAATTAGCCATTAATTGCACTATATTCTTTGTATACTCTTATTTCAATGAAATAAAAAAATTTTTTTTATTTTTTTTTAAAAGTGGTTACAATTGGTACAAAAGCTAGAATTGTTGTATACCAACACTTATTCGCTCAAAATTGTATCTTTTAGTAGGATACAATTGGTTACAAAAGATACAATTCTTCAAAAAGCTAGCAATACCAACAACTTAAGGGACGCGCGCACATGATTCATATTTTTTATTTTAGTATTTATTGAGGGAAGGGTATACAGAGGGATGTTCAGAAAAAAATCGAAATATAAACATGTCAAAATTAACAAGCAGAAATACTACTTCTACAAAATATCCTGGTTGGATATTACTGCAGACGGAGGCCATGCCACTAGGGAAGAGTTTGATAAGTTTGAATGCTCCAAGATGGTCTCGTACGGGTATGTATATAAGAAAACTAAAAAGTTTGTCTGGACGTTTGCTAGTTATGATCAGAAGGATGAAGTGTTTTCAGATAGAAACATCTTTCCTAAGGGGTGTATTCTCAAGATGGAGAAATTGGATGTCTAGAAAAATTGACTATTTAAGCGAAGAAATGTACAACATTTGGAAGGAGGATTTAATGCCTAATAAGAAAAAGAAAAACAAAAAGAATAATAAGAAAAAGAAAATTAAAAAGAAAAAAGCTAAAGCTAAAAAAAGAAAAAATAAGAGATAATTAAGATGTGGAATCCGAATCAGATGTATGTTTTGGGGATGGTAGTTTTTCTACTGTTTGCTCTTTACTGTCTGAGCTTGATTCATCATTAGATTTAAGGAGCTGTTTAGCTTCCATAATTCTCTCATTCTTTTCCTTGATTACTTTCATACGTTCGTAAAGTTGGTCAAGATTCATGTCGTCTATGCTTCCGTGACGGATTATCTTCTGGTCTATATAGAATCCAGCAGCTTTTCCTCGTGCTATTTCTGTGGTTGCAGCCGCAGCTAGATTCTTATTATCTTTTTTACCTCTATCTCTAATTCTGCCAAGTTCCTCCAAGTGACCTTCAAAACTAATGCCATACTTTTGCCTTATTTCATCTCGTAGATTACTGATGTAGGCACACACTAGAGGATAGTGCTTTGGATTAGTCATGATCGAACCTTCTCTCGATGCGTCTGAGTATCCTGCAAGTTTGGCTGCTTCTGTTTTGGTTACTGGATTACCTTCAACTCCATAGACTAGGAGTTGGGCAAATTTAATTTGCTTTGGTGTTAATTGTTTAGCTGGTCCTGGCATAATATTGCCATCCTATATAAAATCCTTTATAAGATCAAGTATGGCGATAAGCGGCAAAATGTTAGACATGATGTTGCGGAGATTTATGAAAGCAGAAGTCACTAAAGAGGCTCGCGTTCAGATCGAACTCCCTAATGGGGACCTGTATGATTTTACTGGAATGCAACTCTTGGAAAATAGAATTATTGGTGATAATGAGACGCACCGATTGGTCATTAAATGTGAAAAACCTAAATGGTCAATGGGTAAAATCATTGGAAAATTATAAGATAGGCTTGGGGTGGATAGGCTTATCATAACTGAACGACAACTATGGAAGAAATTAAAGAATGAGACTCCCTCAATTGCCTGGACCAGACTGGAAAACTGGGCTTTATTTGGTACTCCTGACTTATTGGGCTATGCTCCTTCTGGGAACTTTTTCACTGTTGAATTAAAAACAACCGCCCCAAAAAACCCCAATTTGGTACGGTTCTCCCCGCACCAAATATCATTTCATATTAAGCATAAAAAAAATACCTTTATCCTTGTTGCTTGTACCCTGGACCGTGGGGGGTACCGCTTGTACACTGGCTCCCGGATCTTGGAGCTTGTGGACTCCGGCTTGAGGCTTGAGCCCTTAGCTTGTGGCTTGGCTTCCTGCGCGCGCGTGCTTGAAGGCTTGTAGGCTTGAGGCCTGAGGGATCTGCGATCTCTCCGTTTCCGTTGTAGTTTAGAACCATTCTAATGTTTCGGGTATGTGACATTGCTTACGCTCCTGTCCCAGCATGCTCTGCAGTCGCGGCAGCTGTTGCCCTGATCCAGGGCCGGGCAGGTCTTGCTAGAGCTGGACACAGCACTAGTCCACGGCCAGAATGTGGAATTTTTTCCATCTACCATATGGCCTGACAGTCTAATGATTAAATTTGTCGGAATGATGTCCGGGTCCATGAGCTTGAGCATTCCAGCTTCCCGGGTCGGGAGCCAGTGCTGTGTATCCGGCGTAAGCTTGCAGACTTCAAAAATTTTTTTAAGATGCTCGGGCCCTTGCAGGTCTCCTGAGTCGTGCCACCTGAACCAGGGGGCGTCATCAATTAATACAACCATAGCGCGAATCCAGTCGGGATGTGTTAAGCTCTTCAGTCTTCTATTTAATGCAGCTTGTACATTGGGAAATCTATACCGGCCCTTCAGGGCATAGCAGCCCGCGCACACAGAGCCCGGGACGTTAACCAGCTTAGCTCCAGTCAGGCATGCGGACGCCGGCAGGTTATACGCTGGACCAGGCATTTTAGATGGAGCGCTCAGGCCCCCGGTTATCTTTCTTGCTTCTTTCTTATTCATAATCTTATAATATCCTAGAGCTTGTAGCCTGTCAATCTTGTTGCTTGAACCCTGATTCTTTATTGGGAGGGCCCACCCGCTTGGACGCTTGCATTTTAAATAACGTGTTTGCTTGCGGCTTCGTGATCAGGCCGGCATTCCTCAGGGACCAGAGGAAGAGCTCGCACTTCTTAACGTAAGCGGGACTGAGATCCCGCTTATCGTGGATGAAATAATTCATCAAATCATTGTGCTTAGATCTAATCTTCATCGTCTTCTTCATTAGGTGTTTCAAATGCATAAAAGACGTGATCTTTCTCAACCCGGTCTCTGATCCAGATGACTGGACATTTGTCCAGCCAGTCATGGAATTCTTCAGACATGGGGCTAGCTTTAGTCAAGAACCACCATATATTGTTTTGGAAAATGCTGTCTAAACCAGTCGAGCCCTGCCCGGACAATCTCCCAGGCTTCAAAGCGCTCAGCGCCAATGATGGTATCATACACAGATGCAGCATAGCCCGGCATTTTAGTTTTTTCTCCGGTGAATCTATTCGCGATTTCTATTTCCTTGTCCAGGTAGACTGAACAATTGAATGGCATCGTAACCGTTTGGCCATGCCATTTTATTTTTTTCTTTTTTGGTTTTTCAAACATGTTATTCCTTTCTAGATCCCATCATATCCCAGAGCCCCGGGCCTGTCAACTAAAAAAATTTTTTCCTGTACTTCAGGGGCGGGCCCACCCGCTTGGGGGCTTGAGACCTTGTTGATATGTTTTATTTTTTTTTCTACTTTAGAATCATTCTAAAGTGGTCAAGTTCTTCCCGACAGCAATTGCATGCATTGCGCCAGTAATAACTTGACCCCAGATCCAGCAACAATTGTTTGGCCCTATGGAAACTGGATCTGGGCTCAAGGGCGCGTTTCATAAATTCAATAAATTGATTTATCACCACGCGCCGATTGGCTGTTAGAACTCGTGATATAAAATCAAAAAGATTAAAACCGCGAATCCTAAAATCGGTAAAAATAGTATATGATCTATTATCATACGCAAAATATAATTAGTAATGAAACTGCTATCAATGTAATATTAGCAATCCATAACCATTTTGGCCAAAAATTAAAATAGTCTTTTAATGGCTTTCCATAAATTATCATAATTTCTTTCCGCTTTGCCAAGTGCGTTTTTATACTGCCACTTGGCAAATGCTTTATATAGTTATTAAGTTTTTATTCTTAATTTAAACTATACTTATCATATATTATCCCAGACCCCTTGTCAATCATTATTTTTTATGGCTTGGACTCTATGGGCGGGCCCACCCAGAAAAAAAATAATACGAGGTATCAGCGGCTTGACCGCACATACCCCCTTGACAACTTAATTTAATTAATATAATATCCCAGACATGCAACAACAAACAGAAAGGAAAACATGAGTAGAATAAGACTTAACACCGAGTATAGAAATAAAATCGCAAATAGAATGCGAGTACACTTGGAACAAGAGAACACGCAAGAGAAAGAAAAATTCTTTCAAGAAAGAGAGAGTTTTTTAGACAAGCAAAATAAAACTTGGGAACTTGCGAAAGTATGTGTTGAAAGACAATATCCAAAAAAAGACGTGGACATGGCACATTATCTTCAAGACAAATATCCTAATGTAAATACTATTGCGAAAGATAGTTGTTTTCATTTTGGTTATATGCAAAACGCAAAAGCAAAAGATGACGAGGACAAGTATGTCACAAAACATTTTGACTTTCGTTTAAATGGTGACGTTGACGGAGTTGATAGACAAGGTGACATTGATAGTTATAGTCCACAATCACGTGACTTTGCTTATGCTTATTTTCGTGACGAGTTAAAAGCAAAAGAGGATTGCAATCCAGATATCAATATTGAAATGGAAAACAAGCCAAGCAATCCACACCAAACTAAATTCAATGACGCAAATGAGAAAGCACTTGGCATGAATGGTGGTAGAGATAATCAAACTTCTCATGCTGGTGATTGGAATAAAAATTACGAGTTGGATTTGATTGGTCGTGAGTATTGTCGTGATAGACAAATTCCAGTTTCCGAAAGTGAGTTTAATACTTTCGTAATCTGGCAACAAGCCAAAGGTCAATTAATCATGGCACATTATAAATGGATTAAATCTATTTTAGATCAGATGAAAGAAATTAAAGTCGGTCTAAAAGGATATAAATATTTAGATGAAGCCATTGAGTTATGTACTGAACTGGGATTGTCAGTTAATGACGCAGAAATAATCAGAACGAACTCTACGGGCTTGGTCATTTACAATCCAAAAAATCTGGCGGACAGAATAAAAGGTATGAAAAATAAAAACATATCAAGAGCAGATAAAATAGCGGCTAGAGTAAAATATAATCAACAACAATCACAACAATAATAGTCCTTGACTTTATACATGGGATATAGTAATATTATCCCATGTATAACAAAAGAAAGGATAATAAAATGACAATCAAAGTAAGGTCAAAAGACGTTTGGCTAATTGTTAAAAGAACTTTCTGGACACGTGACCAAGATAATTGGTTTGATGTTTCAGAAATAGCTAATACGAAAGAAACCGCAGAAACTAAAAAAGCGGCACTTGAAACTTTAAATAGTGACAACAAAGTTTCATACTTAATAATACAATCTAAAAGACTTGAGGAAGTAAAGGGGGAAAATAATGATGAACTCCCATTCTAAATCTATCTTTTACATTAAATACTATGCAACTAAATATGGTGAAACTATTGAGAGGAAAGGTCAACTTGATGGAGTTGCAAGAGGTGAGTTTATGTCTAAAAAAGGATATCCTTGTTTTAACTATTTGGATATTTGGGCTACTGAAAAATTTGGAAAGCCACAGTATAGAACTGCCAGTTTTAAATGGGAGTTCAATGATACTGCAACACTAGACGTAAATCACATTGAAAGTGTTTTAAAGTAAATGAAATACTGTCAAGGAACAAAGTGTCACGAATATAGAACGAAAGATCGTATTCGTGGCACGAAAGGAAATAAGTCTTATCAAACTCGTAGACGTTCCGAGTTTTATTATGCCAAAGGAAATTTTTGCTCAATGAGTTGTATGAACGATTGGCTTGAGGAAAATATTGAACGTGCATTAGATCATTTCGGAAGAACAACCCAGCCTAAAAAAACTGAATGCGATAATGCGTGGTATAAAGATTATAAATATGTACATGGTCAAAGCTATGAACATTACTTCGTTAATGATTTACTTGGTCAACGCATATCAATCACCGAACAAGAGTTTGATAATAAAGAAATAACTAAACCGAATAACTTATCCCAATAAGTTATACATGAACAAGGCGGAGTAATCCGCCTTGTTTAAACGTGTCAAGTAAATAATCACAATCTAATTCACTTTATTCGTGTGTGTTGCATAAATGCAACACAGCTTAAAGCTGCATGGGCGGGCCCACCCTGCTGGGCGGGCCCACCACCCGTACCCCCACCCCCCCTCCCAGACTTCCGGTAGCGGGAGGGGGGTGGGAAGTAGGACCCAGATCCAGGGGCCGGGCCCACCACATGGGGAGGGCCCACCCCCTTAAACAGAAAAAAAGGGGTCCCAAGTTTACCCTTTATTGCTTAATTCAGACAGTCATGGTAGTATTTTTGAAAATAGGGTCCCATAAATGACAGCTGATCTAGAATTTATTAAAAAATTACCGTTAGACGAACAAAAAGAGTACCTAAAAGCTTATTTAAAAGCCGATCAATTAGAAACT
>VTLG01013229.1_pt1 | contig 20591 bp, 25 predicted proteins | sample 4694571 | NCBI WGS metagenome assembly VTLG01 (sample SAMN12604809, study PRJNA352737) | marine metagenome | biome: ENVO:00000447; feature: ENVO:00000209|ENVO:00000569|ENVO:01000036; material: ENVO:00002151; isolation source: viral sequences binned using virsorter ... | reverse complement strand
CGGGAAGGGTTCCACTCTCGCTTTCCCCTTCCCATTGATTTAATAGTCGACAGGATTTGGAATAACTCCCTATATCCTGAATAAATAATATAATAAAAAAAATTAAATGTAAACGGAATAATTAACATATTGTTCCAACTAATTGATATTTCTTTCCCTTTATAACTAGTTCATGCTTATTTATATCTTCGTGGTATTTTGTGTGTTCGTGAATATTGTATTCGCAACTAGGAACATGGATTTTGTATATCCACAGCTTGCTGTCTACCTTAAAAGTTTCCTCAAAAGGTAGTAACAGCAAAACCATTAATACTTTACTCGATATATTCTCCAGAACCATTTGTCATTCTACCATCAATTGTGAATATAGTATAATGTCCATTATCTGAATCATCAAAACCTTTTTCTACAATATCAATGCTATCAGTTGATTTATCATGTTTCCCGAGCCATGCAAGAAATTGAACTACGACTTTATTTGCGTATATTCCTTGATGTTCAGGTTGTTTGTAATGCTCTTTAAACCAGTGTCTTGCAAGAGCAGGAAAAGATTTACCTCCCCAATGGTGGTAAATACTTACAGATTCTTTTCCGTTATTATCTTTAAACGAAACACTTACTCGATCGCCCATAATGTATTCTCCAAAGTTTATTTGCTGCACCTTTTATGTTTTTCCAATCAGGTTTATTATTATAAGTGCGATAATATTTCTGATTCTTCTTTTTCCATATATCGATAATCCATTCTTTCGATACAGGACGAGTCATTAAATTATTAATGGTTTTCTGCCACTTCTCTAAAGTCTTTTCTCTAGGGAATAATCTAACATACCAGTATCCTGTAAATGGATCGATTAATGGAACTTTCTTATAACCAGTGGGAACTAATAACAATTCCACAACTGAGTTACATTGCCATTCCCGTTCGACTTTATAACCTGTACCTCTAAGCATTTTATTTAACTGCCAAATACATAAACCATGATTTGTTACAGCTCGCTCAGAGAACCTCGGTCTAGTCTTATACGGCTTCCAATCTTTATTTACTAAGTTTACCATATATACCTCTTCTCTCTAAACCCAGACGCGGTGGAGTTGGGACATACGGATCCGCGGCCTCACCAATCATCCACAGGGTCTGGAACATGTAAGCTCACGAACCCAATTGCAGGGAACACCAACTATGTCTCTACAACTATAGTATACAAGTAGAGGGATCAGTGGCGTTTGAAACCCCAATCAGTCACCGACGCTAAAATGTGGGAAAGCCACACAGTAGTTAACTCAGCAGTAAATCTAAGAGCTTACTAAATCTCCGTCAGATTTAAGTTCATTATATTATATATAAATTTAATTGTAAACGGATAAATTAATTATTATGTAATTTTTCCGCTTTGAACTCATACCAGCCAGATAACTTTTCTGCGTCATTAGTATATGTGAATGGTTGGTAGTCTTTAGTCCACCCGAAGTCTTTTTTAGCTTTAATTAATTTTGTTTCAGTAATTATTTGAAACTTTTTAAGATAAGTAAGACCAGGCTCGATTATCATATATTTCTTCATGTTGTCCTCTCTAGTTATTAAATTATAATATCACTTTAAAATTATTTGTAAACGGATTAATTTCATACATAGTATCTATCATAAAAGTATTAAATCGTTAATCTATGGTCATCTATGGGGCGGGAATATATGCGAATCGGGGCCATTTTAGCCCCGAATCACGGATTTATTAATTCTGTGCCATTGTAACAGCAGAATCTAATGCGCGTCTTTTTAACGCGGCTTTTTGACCTAGCCATACTGAAGTCATTGTAGCATCACGATCACGTCCTGATTGATGGTCCATATAATACGTAACGGCATTTAAAGCTTGCCACCACGTATTCTTAGCGACCGTCGATCCCGGTTGAGTATGAATAACCTGATTCAAATACTCAAGAGTGCGATTAAACATTTCAGGTGTTGGATTCGGCTCATTTTTAAGAGATGGCTGAAACAACATAATCCAATATTTCCACAGCTCTTTGTCTGTGAATTCTTTGGAAGATAATAGTTCAGCTTGCTCTTTGAATGTCTCCATTCTGTTATGAGCTAACCCGAGAGCCCGTTCAGCTTGAAACTGAACACCGACGTCAAATTCTTGAACGTGCGGCATACGGAACTCGGATTGTTTACTATCCAGTGCCATCGTCAAAGTATTTTGACATACGACACGAATAGGAGTCCACATAATCCTAAGCGACTGACCCCAAATATGCGGATGATAACAAAGTAAATAAGAATCTACTTTGTCTTTACCCTTAATAGAGAACGACTCAGAAGTCTTCGCTAACACGAATATTCTTCGTCCTCCGTCAAGTGAACCCGCAGTTTCGAGAGTCATATCACCAGAATCGGTGAACTTCTTGAAGAATCCAAGCGCTTGTCTGTTTTGCACAGGAACGTACTGATGACCACACGGACTTAGTTCCTTACCATCCGAATCACGAACTAATACAAAGTAAGAATCGGATTGTTCACCAGTTACAGGGTTCTGAAACGGAACTTTATTAACTTTCCAGTTTAGACCTGCGACTAGCTCCATTTGCTCTGGAGTAACATCCTCACCAACCTTGTGTCCGAGACCGTGCCAAGGCACTTGTCCAGCATAAGCCATTGTTTCGACGTTTGCAGTCATACGCTTTTTCTCCTCTCTTGCGTTATTGCATCAAGTAGCCAATATATCCAAGTAAGAACATAAATGCTACAGGTATACCAATTATAGCTAGGTAAATTAAGTATTGCTTCATAATTTTACCTCGTAATTAATATATTTCTAGATATATAATGAATAATAACTATTGTAAACGGATTATTATTAACGGGCCCAATAATTCCGTGAGTCCCAATATATAATACCAATAATGAATATTTAATAAGAATACCAATGATAATTTTGCATCTGGATACATCAGTTATTGGTATATTAGTAACTTTGGATAGTTTTTTTAAAAAAATTGTTTAAAACTCCCTATATAGTAATCTATACAGGGAGCTTCTAGGAGAGTTATTGTTTAAAAAGTGGTAATTGTATTGGTTGTCTTTGTTTCGACTCCAATATTGTTTCTAGTCGGATAAATACTGTAGTATGGTCTTCAAACCTTTTCAGCATATCTTTCTCTCCTTCATCTTTTGGCTTATGCGTCTTGATAAGCTTTACTACTTTGCCGAGGAAGTGCGACATTTTTCTACCTCCGTTTCTGTTATATTATATTCTACATTCCAATCAACGATCGTTCCTAGTAATCCGACTGAATGTTCCATAGCTAATCCGTCGTAAACTATTCCATCATCGTCTCCTGTATCAACAATTGCAACAACCTTTATTTTCATTATATCTCCTTATTTAACTCTAAGCACATTCTTCCAACTAATTTATTAAGAAGTGATTTTTTTAATTCGTTCGTCAAACCTAAATCGTAAGATTTTAACGCCGACTCTTCTTTTTCATTAATTGAAATCGTTATTGTACCTTCCGTTTCAACTTTCGATTCTTTAACAGATAATATATCTACGCTATCATCAAAATTAAAATTGTCGAAATTTTCAACTCTCGTAAAATCAATATCCGAAATACTATCGTCGATATTATATTCTACTTCGATTTGAATCGTTTTCTTTACTTTCACAGCACCTCCTCTCTTATTAATTTTTTAATTAATTCTTTATATATATATTTTAAAAATTTAATTCGGGAAACAGATAAATTAATATAACTGGTATTAATCCGTTATAGCTTAATCTACATTCGTCTTAATGAAATCGTAGTTATATAAAAAAAATCCCCGCAATTTCTCACGGGGATTCTTCATTTTTATTTATGCATTTACAACATCTTGAACAACTTCGGATTTTTCTTCAGATTTCACCTTCAGAAATCCATCGGAAATCATCACATTTTTATAATATTGAAAAATTCTTGCAGAAGATTGACGAGTTTTTAAAACTCCATCTTTTTTACCTTCTTCCAATAATTTTTTCAAATTATCTTCCGATATCTCCAACTCTCCATTTTTTAACACAATTTTATAAATTTGTGTTATTTGTGGAGTAGTTTTTACATCCAAAGTTGATTCATCGATATTAAAATGATAAATCTTCATAGATTTTTTCATTTTATTTCTCCTATTAAATCAACAATTATATTTTTTTTATATAATCAAAATCAATATATTTTATTTTATTCGTTTTGTAAACAAATATTTTTAATTTTTTAGTAACAAAATATTTCAATATATTTCAATAATTATTCATTGTTAGTTATAATCATTATAAACTAATATTAATTATTTAACGAATAAATTAATTAATAATCAAAATGTATCAAATCACACTACTCTCTCCCTCTCAAATTTAATTATTAAATTTTAAATCGAGATTTTATATTCTTTATTTATTATTTATGAGTTATTGAACGAGGATAGTAGTTAAAGAGAAAAACGTTTTTTCTCCCACAAAATATTTCAATATATTTCAACCTGGGGTATAAAAGAGAATTTTACGAAATACATGCATGCATGTTGCGTATTTTGGTAGGGGGCGTTTTTGCTAACGGATAAAATGCCTAAACGGACAAATTAATAAAGGGACACTATAGTAGAAGAAAAATAAAAAAAGTTTTCTAATTCGACTGTAGAGGTCAATAAATACAATATACTAATAATTAAAAGTATATATATACTAGTATATGATTAAATTTATCCTTATTTTACAACTTTGTGCTAGTGGTACTTGCTACACTCCGCTGACTAATCCGGCATTTATATTTGATTCGTATAGAGAATGTGCGCTTGCGGGTTATGTAGAAGGCGGTAAAATGATGGAAACGTTTAATCCAAAGGATGTAGAGCTAAGTAAACCTATTATAAGATTTTGGTGTCAAGAAGAGAAAAAACAGAATATATAGTTTACTATGCAATGGAAAGTGCGTATAATGGAAAAGCCAGATTTAATGGCGAATGTACGTGTTATGTTTCTTGAAGCTCCTAGTTTTGAGGAAGCAAAGAAACAAGTAATACTAAACGATAACAACGTTGCAACATTTGAGACGTTAGAGGAGGACTATGTTAAACAAAATAAAACTAGTATGCCAACAGTGCCTGAACTGTTGTCTAAAGAGTAAATATTTATATGCAGCTATTATAGGTGCGTTTATATTAGGAGCAATAATATTTTAATGAGTACACAAGGAGCAGGAGGATTCAGACAAGGTGCAGGTAGACCTAAAGGTTCTTTAGGTGAGAAGACTAAAGCTGTACAAGCTAAGTTAGAAGAACTTGGATGTGATCCTATTGAAGCATTAGCTAATATTTCCATGGATAATAGCAATACTCCTGAGTTAAGATTTCAAGCAAATAAGGAATTAGCACAATACGTTGCACCAAAAAGAAAAGCTATCGAAATGGATGCTAATCTTGACGGTGGACTAAAAGTCAACCTTGTGCAATTTGCAGAAGAAGAAAAGTAAATTATGGAAATATCGGTCCCACACGACTGGCGACCGCGTGATTACCAAAAAGACCTTTGGAATTTTTTAGAAAAAGGTGGTAAACGTGCAGTTGCAGTATGGCACAGACGAGCAGGTAAAGACTTATTATCAGTCAATTGGTGTGTCACGGCAGCTTTAAAAAGAAGAGGTTTATATTGGCATTTGTTACCTACATATAACCAAGGAAGAAAAATTGTATGGGATGGGATGACAAAAGCAGGAAGAGGGTTTCTAGAACATTTTCCAAAAGAACTTTGGGCTTCTGTAAACAATACAGACATGAGACTGGAACTTAAGAATGGGTCCATTTACCAAGTTGTTGGAACAGATAACGTTGACCGCTTGGTGGGATCAAACCCCATTGGAGTCATCTTCTCAGAATTCAGTCTTCAGGATCCAAGGGCCTGGGATCTCGTTCGTCCCATCTTGGCAGAGAATGGAGGATGGGCGGTTTTTATTTATACCGCAAGAGGTAGAAATCACGGATATGATTTATTTAATATGGCTTCTAGAAATGACAAATGGTTCTGTCAACGATTAAGTGTTGATGATACAAGTGCTGTTCCTGCTGAAGCTATAGAAGATGAACGTAATGCAGGAATGCCTGAAGAATTAATACAACAAGAATTTTTTTGCAGTTTTGATGCTCCATTAGTTGGTTCTTATTATGGTAGTTTAATGGCTAAAGCATTAGCTGAAGAACGGATAAAAGAAGTACCTCATGAACCTAGATTAGAAGTCCATACAGCATGGGATTTAGGTATGGGTGATTCAACAGCTATTATATTTTTTCAGCAATTTGGTAATGAATATAGAATCATAGATTATTATGAAAACCAAGGAGAGGGTATACCCCATTATGTTAAGGTTGTCAGAGAGAAGGATTATATATATGGAAAGCATATAGCTCCTCATGATATTAAAGTTAGAGAAATGGGGACTGGAAAATCAAGATTTGAAGTAGCTAGGGACCTCGGATTGCGGTTCCATGTTTGTCCGCATGTACTTATTGAGGACGGGATAGAAGCTGCAAGAAGTATAATTCCTAGGTGTTATTTTGACGAAAAAAGGTGTACAACTCTAGTTGAGGCTTTGCGGCAGTACAGAAAAGATTATGACGAGAAGCGTAAAGTGTATCGTGATAAACCTTTGCATGACTGGACAAGTCACGCTGCTGACGCATTTAGGTACCTTGCATTGGGAACAAGGGATTTAACAATAGATAAGCGAAAGCTCCCAACTTTCGCTGAAAATGATTATGGAATATTAGGAGGGTAAATGGGAGGCATTTTTAGAAGACCTAGTCCACCACCACCTCCTCCGCCACCGCCACCGGCTCCAAAACCGGATCCGAGTGCAGGTGCTGACGCGAGGGTTAAGGAAAGACAGAGATATAGTAGAAGAAAAACTATATTAACGTCAGGACAAGGTGTGGAAGAAGAAGCAGCTATTGCTAAGAAAACTTTATTAGGACAGTAATTAATGGACGGAGATTTAGTAACTAAAATTATTTCCAAGCAGGAGTCTTTAAAATCATTTAGAACTCCATGGGAAAACCTTTGGCAGGATTGTGCAGAATATGTAAATCCTAATAGAGGAGACTTTTCTACACTTCGTTATAGAGGTGATACAAATAGATATGAAAAGATATTTGATACAACAGCTCCATTAGCTAATGAAAATTTAGCATCAGGTCTTCACAGCTTTCTAACTTCCCCTTCGCAAAGATGGTTTGTATTAAAAACTTTTGATGATCAACTAAACAGAGAACTTCCTGTTAAAACATGGTTAGATACAGTTACTAATATATTATATGATAGAGTTTTTAATATTCCAGAAACAAATTTCAATTCCCAAGCACATGAACTTTATTTAGACTTGGGCTCCTTTGGTACAGGTGTGATGATGGTTCAAGATAAAGCCGGAGCACCTATATCTTTTAGAACGTATCACTTAGCTGATTGTTTTATTCAAGAGAATGATGCAGGTGTTGTTGATACATTATATAGAAAATATAAAAGAACAGGTAGACAACTAATAGAAAGATTTGGAGAAAATGTTCCAGAAAATGTAGTTAAGATTTCACAAAAAGACCCTTATAGAGAATTTGATGTTATACATGCAGTTGAGCCATCTGAAACTTATGGTATGCCTATCAAAAAGAAAACAGAGAAGAATTATAAGTCTTGTTATGTTTTAGTTGAAGAGAAAGCATTATTAGAAGAAGGTGGTTTTGATGAATTTCCATATATGGTTCCTCGTTGGCAAAAAGTTGCTGGTGAGATATATGGTCGTTCTCCATCAATGACTTGTTTACCAGATATTAAAATGGTAAATCAAATGATGAAGACAGTTATTAAAGCTGCGCAAAAAGTTACCGACCCTCCCTTACTTGTGCCTGACGATGGATTTATATTACCTGTAAGAACTGTTCCTGGTGGATTAAACTTCTATCGTTCAGGTACACAAGATAGAATTGAACCATTACAAACTAATGCTAGATTAGATATAGGACTAGATATTATTCAGAATAGACGTGAGCATATATTACAATCATATCACGTTGATTGGATGCAATTACCTGAATCTAAAAATCAAAAGAATCCTAATATGACAGCTACTGAAGTTGTAGCAAGACAAGAAGAGAAAATGAGACTTATGGGTCCAATGGTTGGTAGATTACAAGTAGAATTTTTAGGTCCACTTATTGATAGAGTATTCCAAATTTTATCTAGAAGAAGATTAATTCCAGAAGCTCCTTCTGAACTAGAAGGTATGGAAATGAAGATAGAATATGTATCACCTATTGCTAAAGCTCAAAAATCTAATCAAATGTTTACTATTACTAGACTATTTGAAAGTATGGCACCATTATTACAAGTTAAACCTGAGTTACTAGATAATATGAATGTGGATGAAACGTTTAGATACTTCCACCATTTATTAGACGCTCCACCTCAAATATTAAATGAACAAGAACAAGTTGATCAGGAGAGACAAGCTAGACAAGAAGCACAACAACAAATGATGGAGGCTGAGCAAGCTAAGATGGAAAGTGAAGCAGGTAAAAATGTTGCTGATGCTAACCTAGCACAAAGAGAGGCAAATCAAGTTGGCTAAAGATAAACTGGGATTAGAGAAATTACACGAACACTATAAAGCAGTGTTTAATACAAAAGATGGTGAAATAGTATTAGATCATCTTTGTAAAACAGGATTCGTATTGGATACTACACATGTACCGAACGATTCGCACGAAACAGCTCACAGAGAAGGTATGAGACGTATCGTTGTGTCAATACTCAAGTTTCTAAATAAGAAACCTGAGGACTTTAAAAACATGATCAACCAGGAGGCAATAAATGAGTGATCAAGAACAAACTGGGTCCGTATTAACGGGTAGCTCGGACGCTCCAGCGACAGATGCACAAGCACCTGCAGATTGGAGATCTGGGCTTCCTGAAGATATACGAAATGACCCTTCGCTAGCCGACATCAAAGATGTTGGAAGCATGGCCAAAAGTTATATAAATGGCCAAAAACTAATAGGTAAAAATAGAATAGCTTTACCAGGAGAAGGTGCTACTGATGAAGAAATCAGTTCCTTTCATAGTCAATTAGGACGACCTGAAAAAGCTGACGGTTACCAATTTGGAGATAGACCAACCCTTCCAGAAGGAATGGAATATGATGAGGGTTTTGAAACACAATTCAAAGACTTATCATATAAAGCTGGTTTAACTCCTTCACAAGCTAAAGCTATATATGATGGATACCATGAATATATAGGTAAGAAAGCTGAACTATCAGGTGAATCAGATGGCCAAAAAGCGGCTGAATGGGTTACTGGATTGAAAAAAGAGTTCGGTAAAGCTTATGATGAAAGAATCGATCTTGCTAAAAGAGCAGTTGATTCCTATGGAGATGACGGTCTAAAACAATGGTTACAAAGTACGGGTAATGGAAATAATCCGATGTTTGTTAAACTATTCGCTAAGATTGGAGAAGGTTTAGCAGAGGGCGCAACTGATGCTGCTCAAGCTAGATCTTTTGTTATGACCCCTCAACAAGCACAGCAAGAAATTGCTAGGTATAATAGGGATCAGACTTTTATGACGGCGTATACATCTGGAGACCACGTAGGGCATAGAGAAGCAGTCGCTAAAATGGACGGCTTATATAAACTCGCATACCCTGATGAAACTCCGGTTAAGCCAGCGTAAAAAAAGATTGTACGAATTTGTCTACTAGTTATATAGTAGATGACTGGTGGGTAGCCGCGAGGTCCACCCGTCGACAGTACCCACAGACGTAAACAAGGGGAGAAAATGTCTAAGGTTATACTTGGGTAGCGTTTTCGATTAACTATAAAAACAATGACTAACGGAGGCAAAATCGTATGTCAACTCAAATAACTACAGCTTTTGTCAATCAGTACAGAGCTAACGTTGAGCACCTTTTACAACAAAAAGGTTCGAAACTTAGACCTTTTGTACGGGTTGAATCACAAAAAGCAGAGTTTGAATACTACGATCGTATTGGATCTGTTGATGCGGTAGAAGTTACTTCTAGACATTCTGACACTCCTCTAATCTCAACTCCACATGATAGAAGACAAGTATCATTAAGAGATTTTGATTGGGCGGATATGATTGACAGAACTGACAGAATCAGACTTTTAATCGACCCAGCATCTCCATACGCACAAAACGCCGCTTGGGCACTTGGCAGAAAAATGGATGATATTATCATCGAAGCAGCATTCGGTTCAGCTAAATCAGGTAAAACTGGTGGAACAACTGTACCTTTTGATGCAGCAAGCCAAATCGCTGTGAATTACGTAGAGTCAGGAGGTGCGACTAACTCGGGCCTTACAATTGCAAAACTTAGAAAAGCGAAACAGTTATTGGACGCGAATGAGACTGATCCTTCAGATCCAAGATACATTATCGTAACTTCTAAGCAAGTCACTGATCTGTTACAAACTACTGAAGTAACTAGCTCTGATTTTAACTCAATCAAAGCTCTTGTTGCTGGTGAAGTTAACACGTTCATGGGCTTTCAATTCGTAAGAACTGAAAGAGTTGCAGCTGACGCTTCTTCTCACAGAAGAGTAATTGCTTATGCTAAAAGTGGTCTTCTTATGGCTGTTGGCGCTGATATCAATGTTGATATTGGACCAAGAAGAGACAAAAGAAACTCTACCCAAGTATATTGTTCGGCTTCTTTCGGGGCAACTCGAATGGAAGAGGGCAAAGTGTTAGAAATTAAGTGTGCAGAATAATAGGAGAATAACATGGCTGTAACAACTCAAAAAAGTACTGAGTATACAAACGCTACGTCGTCTCCTGTGGTACAAAATGCTGTTCATGATTATCACGGAAGAGTAAGAATTGCTTACTTTACGCATGATCAAGACGGAGCTGGAGACGCAGGTTCATCTGTGGCTCTTTGTTCTTTACCAGCAGGGAAAGTACGTGTTCTGTTATCATCTTCAAACGCTTATGTAAATTGGACTACTGGTTCAGCTACATTAGATTTAGGATGGGACGCTTACACTAATACTGACGGCAATGCGGTTGCTGCTGACATAGATGGTCTTGTAGATGGTTTAGACGTAGATACTGCTGGTTACCAAAATTTTGGTGCTGGTACTACTGCGACTGGTGGAACTTACCTTTTCGAAAGTCAAGGTGGAGTTATTATCAGAGCTACATCTCCAGGAGCTATTGTGAGTGGTGACGATCTAGTAGGCTATATCATGTATGTAGTCGACTAATAAACTCAAACTGAAGGGGCTTAGCTATTGCGGCCCCTTTGGTCTATAAGGAAAAAATATGGCGACAACAAAGATAAATATTGTAAACAGAGCATTGGGCTTATTAGGTGCAGAATTTATATCTTCATTAACAGAAGATACTAAAGCTGCAAGATTTGCTAATGAGTTATTTGATGATACTAGAGATGCATTATTTAGACAACATCCTTGGAATTGCTGTATAAAAAGAGCTTCATTATCTAAAACTTCAAATACTCCAGCTTATTATTTTACAGCTGAATTTCAACTACCAACTGATTGGTTAAGAATAGTAAAACCAGAAGATGATCAAGTAGAATATAAAATTGAAGGTGACAAATTAGTAACAGAAACAGATACGTTTAAATGTACATATATATTTAAAAATACAGACGTTGGTACTTATGACCCATTATTAGTTGATGTTTTAGCTATTAAATTAGCAGCAAACTTAGCTATGCCATTATTACAAGACCCTAAAACATTAGATATGATGTACAAATTATATTATGAAAAACTTGCTTCTGCAAGAAGTGCTGATGCAGTTGAGGGTACACCGGAGGGTATAGTCGCAGATTTCTGGTTAGATTCAAGAACAGTAGGCTCTAACTTAAGTGATTACAGATGGAATAAATATACGACTTAAAATGACATGGCAGATTCTTCACCAATACTTACAAACTTCACTTCAGGAGAACTTAGTCCAAGATTAAACGGTCGTATCGACATGGACAAGTACTATAATGGTGCTTCCCTAATTAATAATTTTCAAGTCTTAATGCACGGTGGTTTAGTTAAACGACCAGGAACAAGATTTATTAGAGAGATTAAAACATCTACAGGTTCTAATTCAGGAGCTAGATTAGTTCCTTTTGTATTTTCTAAAACACAAGCATATATCTTAGAATTTGGCCATAACTATCTTAGATTTTATAAAGATGAGGGTATTATTGTATCAAGTGGTACTACTCCTTATGAAATATCTACTACTTATACAGCAGCACAGATCGATGGAATAGAATTTGTTCAATCAGCTGACGTATTATACTTAGTTCATGAATCACATCCCCCTAGAAAATTATCTAGAACAGGTCATACAGCTTGGACAATATCAGATGTAGATTTTGTTGATGGTCCATATAATAATACAAACATTACTTCAACAACTGTATATGCAAGTGGTACTACAGGATCAGTAACAGTTACAGCAAGCTCAAGTATTTTTACTGCGAATGACGTTGGAAGATGGATAAGAATGAAAAGCCCAGATAAATGGGGAGCTGCAGAAATTACAGGTTATAGTTCTGGAACATCTGTAACTGCTACAGTTCACGCAGACTTTGCAATTGAAAATAGTGGCTCTGGTAATGCTACAAAAGATTGGAGATTAGGAGCATTTTATACAGGAAATTATCCTACTAAAGTTACTTTCTTTGAAGAAAGATTATTTTATGCAAATACAAATACACATCCAAATACAGTATGGGGTTCATCAACAAGTGATTTTGATACATATAGTCCTACTGATAGAGATGCTGCTGTTAATGCTGATAACTCACTTACATTTACTTTATCAACAGACCAAGTAAACCAAATAACTGGAATGTACGGTGGAAGATACTTACATATATTTACAAAGGATGGAACATTTAATCTATCGTCAGGTTCTGCAACTCAAGGATTAACTGCTACTACTGTTCAAGTTGTTAATGAAACAAAAGATGGAGCTGCTGATAAGAGAGTTATCCCTGCTTCTAAATCAACTTTATATATAGGTAAGAATAAAAAACGTTTAAGAGAATTTGCTTATAATATTGATTATGATTCATTTACAAGTCCTGATATGTCGGTGTTATCAGAACACTTAGGATTCGGTAATTTTGAAGAAGCTTATTTTCAAACTTATCCCAATATGGTTTTATGGATAAGAAGAGCTGATGGTAAATTAATAGGATTTACTTATTATAGAGCTCAAGAAGTTCTAGCTTGGCACCAGCATAGTATTGGTGGTATTAAAGATAGCTGTACTATTACTGTAACTGATTACGGTAATATAGCTGCAGGAAAAACTTTAAAATTTACAAAGTCAGATGGATCAACTGTTACTTTTACTTCAATTACAACTGGAACCGCAGGAACAAATCAATTTAAAACAGAAACAAATAATAATACTACAGCAGATAATATATATACTGCTATTAATGCTCATGCAGATTTTGTAGTAGCAAACCCTGCTGCGAATGTTGTAACTGTAAGAGAAACAAATCCAAAAGGACCATTATTAAAAGTTGAGTCTACTGATACTGTTAGATTAGCAACTACAAACCAATCGGGTTCTATAGTTAAAAGTCTTGCTGTTATTCCTGGAGTAAATGATGCAGCTGATACATTATATATGATTGTGGAAAGAACAATTAATGGTGCCGTAAAACAATATGTAGAATTTATGGAACAAGAATACAGAGAAGCTAATGGAGATACAGAAGCTGATCAATTTTTTGTAGATTCTGGTTTAACTTATTCAGGTGGTTCAACAAGTACTTTAACTGGATTAAGTCATTTAGAAGGTGAAGTAGTAGCCGTATTAAATAACGGTGCGGTTGAATCTAGAAAAACAGTATCATCAGGAGCTATAACATTAACTAATCCTACTACTAAATGTCATGTAGGATTACCATTTACAGCAGAATTAGAATCTGTTAATGTAGAACCTCGTAGTCAATATGGAACAACTCAGGGTAAAAGAGGTAGAATTGATAAAGCTATATTTAGAGTATTTGAAACACCTGCATTAAAAGCTGGACCAACTTCTACTAGTGTAGAAGTAGTTCCATTTAGAACAACAACTAGTACAATGTCGGCAACTGCACCTAAAACAGGTGACTATACATTTTTAATGCCGGCAACGTATTCAACGGAGAACAAATTATATATTAAATCGGATACTGCGCAAGCTTGTACTATATCCGCTATAATGATACAGATGAGCACATACGAATAATGATAGTAGTACCTTATGAAGAATGGCATTTTAACTTACTGGAATTAGAAGGACCAGAGAAGAAAGTTATAGAAAACTATGGTAAAACTTGGGATGCTGTAGTATCTGGGTTAAAACACGGAGGGGCTACATTTTCTTGGTATGATAACAAGCCTAAACCTAGAATCCTAGGGATATGTGGAGTTATGAAGCAATGGAATGGGGTCGGAGAAGCATTCATGTTTCTATCTCCAGAGTTTAAAAATAATAAAATTCGTTGTATAAAAGACATAAGATTTTATTTAAAACAGATATCGGACCAATTTAAGTTTCACAGGGTTCATTGTCAGGTTTTAAAAGATTTTGCTGATGCAGTAAAGTTCGCTAAGTACTTAGGATTTACTACAGAAGCGGAATTAAAACAATTTGGTCCTAACAAAGAGGATTATGTAAAAATGGTAAAATTCTATGAGTAAAGCAATATTTGCAATGATGGCCGCTGGGACAGTTGTTTCAGCATATTCAGCTTACCAACAAGGTAAGATGCAGCGTGATCTTAATGAATACAATGCTAAAATTGCAGAAAATAATAAAATATTAGCTGATCGACAATACGAAATTGATCATAAAGAACATCAAAAAAGATATAGAAGATTATTAGGAAATCAAAGAGTTTCTTATGCTAAAGCTGGAGTTACTATGGAGGGTTCCGTTATTGATGTTATAGAGGATTCAGCGATAGCAAGTAATTGGGAAATACAAAAAATGAAATATAATCGAGACGTTAAAAAAGCAGGTTATACAGCTTCAGCTGCTAAATCTAGGTTTGTTGGTCAATCTGCTTATTGGGCTGGAAAAATGAATGCAGCAGGTACTTTACTAACTGGTGGTACTGAGACTTATAATTATGGAAAAGAGGAAGGTTTATATGGTTAAAATTCCTACATACGATAATCAATATAAAACGCGTACTACTGTTACTGATGCGTATACAGGTTTCTCTGGAGGAGAAATACAAGTTGCTTCTCAAAGTGGTAATCTAGGATATAATATAAAAAAGACAGCTGGTGTAGTTGACAAGTATCAGAAAGTAAAAGATGAGCGAGAAGGTAAAGTTTGGCTATCTAAATCTAAATCAGATATGCAAATTTGGATGGTTAAAGAGAATGAAAGAATTAAAAAAGAAAATCCTAACCTAAATGCTGAAGGACATACTAAAAAAGTTATAGAGTCTTTTAAAAAGAAATCTGATGAGATTAAAAAGAATGCTCCTAATAAATGGGCTTCTGATAATTGGGAAATAAATCACAATACACTATTAGCTTCCGAGTTTGAAACTGCAACTAGATATGAAGCAGAAGCTTCTGTAACTGCTGATTTAGTAGGAATTGAAGAAGCTGCAAAGGCTGCAACTCAAGTTCTTATGGAAAACCCTTATGAAATTGTAAAAAAAATTGAAGAGATAGAAGCTTTATTTACTACTTATGATAATCCTGACACTAAAGAAATAGAAGGATATGCTGGTAGAATTAATATTGCTAAATTAAATAAAAAGAAAAAAGCTATTATTGGCAAGATGATTAAAGATACTGTTGAATCTATTATTCAAAAAGGAGACGTTGAACAAATTGAATCAGCTAAAGCTTTATTAGGTGGAAAACTTTTCCAAAAACATTTAGATATAGATACTCAACAGAGTCTAATTAAACAATTAGAAAATAAAAAAGTAGAAAAAGATGGGGCATTTATTAATGAAGTTAATAGTCAAAAAGAAAAGAATTTAAACTCTATAATGACTACTGGAGAACCTAAATTTCAAGATGTTGAAGCTAATTTAATTGCTATTCATGGAGAAAAATCAAAAGTAGTTGATAACTATAGACGAGATGTTGAAATGGCCAAGACAATTTATAATAAATCTAAGGAAGCTTATTCAGGAGATATGGCAATTCAGGGCGGGTTATTAGAAGAACTGCAAGAAAAAATGTTAACCGGAGATAAAAGAGATGAAAAAATATTTTTAGCAGTATCAAAAAATATAGAAATCTTTAATAAGATGATTAGAGAAAATCCTATGGCTTGGGCTAGAGAATACAGACCAGAATTATATGAGAGACTAACTACTAAAGTTGATCCAAGTGAGGATGGATATGAAGAAGCTTTCGCAACTAAACAAGCAGCATACAAAGAAATACTAGATCTTCAAACAAAATTTGGAGTTGATTCATGGAACTTAAAAATTGTTTCTGATGATGTTGCTGAAAATTATGCAATGCAAATTAAAGCTTTTCCAGATGCACAGCAAGCACTAGCTTTCTTTATGTTTTTAAAACAAGAGCATGGAGATGAATACTTTCCTATTTTACTCGATCAAATGATTCAAAGTAAAATGCTTGATCCTAAATGGGATGCAGCAATCCAATATTTAGAATCTCCTGTTGCAGAAGATATTGTTAAAAATGGAATATTAAATAAAGCTGATATAACTAAATTAAGTCCAAATCAACAAGCTATTGTTAAAACAATTAAAGAAGATATTAGAAATAGTTTTGAGCCAATAAGACTTGCTTTAACTGCTCAAAATAATAATGCAGGATCTTTTGTAGATGGTTGGATTTCTCTTTTAGAAAATTATGCTATTAATAGTTTTATAAGAGACGGAGACCAAAGATCTGCTGCTAAAGCATTTAAGAGATTTGTTGAAGATAAATTTATAGTTTCTGAACAAGGAGTATTAATTGAAAGATCATCATATAAAGACGACAAAGGTAGAACTATTATTTTTGAAAAAGAAGATTATGACAATGGATTAAAAACTTTTATTAATGATGAATTACCTAAATTAGATCTTGTTCCAATGAAACAAGGTGGTGTTTTAGATTCTGAAGGATTAATTAATTACAAAGACTGGCATAAAGAAAATGCATCAATAAATGTTTCATGGAGAAATACAGCTGACGGTTCTGGAGTTGAATTAGTATGGACAAATTCATTAGGTATGACTTGGCCTGTTTCATTTCACGGACAAGGAACTGCTCCTGGAGAAGATGATGTACGAAGAGTTGTATTAAGTTGGGATGATTTAAACTCTTATATACATGCTCAAAAAAACTATCAAATAAGAGAAGCTAATGAACTTGAAACTGACGCAGCAACTTCTGCGTTAGAATGGAGAGGATATAAATAGTGAAATTACCACAGGCAGATGATACAAACATAATGCCTTTTATCGGGCACAACTTTATGAAAGTTAGTGCTGATTGGGCTGGGGATGCTGCTTGGGAGCATAATAGAGATTTTAGAACTTTAGAATGGAATGACATAGGTTTAGAAGGAGGAGGAGATTTAATTAACACTCCTGATTTTACAATGGACGATGGTTCAAGAAGTCGTTCAGTTGTATCTAGAATAACAGAATTAAACTCTGCAGCTCAAGCTGATGGACCTAAACTTTCCCCTCAAGAAGCTAATGATAAGTATGGATTAAATGGAATGCTTACTTTTGATAATGAAGTAACAGACAGAGAAGCCCAAATATTATACGAACGAAAATTAAGAGAAATGAAATATCAATTAACGGCTAGTCAAGCTTCTGCTTGGGGACAAGCTCACATGTTTACTCATGGACTAGGTTCTGCTTTATGGGATCCAGTTAATATTGGTATTACATTTATTCCTTTTGTAGGAACAGGAGCTAGCTTTTTAAATGCTATGCACAAAGGTTATATGGGATTTAGAACGTTAAATACCTTAAATAGAGTAAGACTTGCTCAAGGATTTGTTCATGCTTCAGCATGGACTACAGCTTTTGAAATACCTGCAGCTTACGCTAAACACCAAGAACAAGCTGATTATACTTTAATGGATTCATTTTATAATATTGCTGCTGGCGGTGTTGTTGGTGCAGGATTCAGAGCAGGGATTCCTAGAATATATGGTTGGTTTACAAATGTTCCTCATAAAAGACATGAAGCTGCATTACAAGTAGCTGCTGCTCAATTTGCAGAAGGTAAAGATGTAAATGTAGATGCTATTATAAGAGCTGCGAGAAATTTAGCTAAAGCAAATCCTGATGGAAGAATACTAACTGATATTGATGCTGCTTCTTTACAGAGATCATATAATAAAGAAACTGGTTATGTTCCTCCTATGTTACCAGCTCCTATGAGATTATTAGAAAATGAAGGTCCAACTATGGGTGAATTAAATGCTAAAATGAGTCCACCTAATTGGGTTATGGCTGATATGCCTTTAAGAACACAAGACTTTGATATTACACCTGCTAAGTTAGGTTCAAATGATGGTGGTATGATGGTTCATAAACAAACAGGAGAGACTTGGTATTTAAAAACTCCTAAAAATTCTGAATGGGCTGCAAATGAATGGATTGCTTCTGCTATTATTGAAAGGTTACTAGGACAAAGAGGTCCTACTGTTAGATTAGTTTATAAGGATGGTAAACCTCACGGAATAGCTTCTAGATGGAAAAAAGGAGAAAGATTAACTCCTAAGTTTTTAAAGACTATGAAGAAGAGATTTCCTAAGAAACTAAGAGAATTGAGAGAAACTACGATGGTTCATGCTTGGTTAGGTAACAGAGATTGGGCTGCTCCTGAAAATTTAATTGTTGATAGAGGTGGTAATGTTCATTCTATAGATGCTGGAGGTTCATTAAACTTTAGATCAAAAGGAGAAAGAAAAGCAGATTTTAATACAAGAGTATTAACAGAGATAATGACTTTCTTAAATAGTACTAATCCTGCTATAAAAGCTATCGTAGATGATATGACCCCTACAGATTTCTTTAATGCAATAAGAAAAATATATCAACTATCTAATAAAGAAATAGTTGAAATAGTTGAGGGTATGAATGGTTATCCTGGTATGAAAGAAGCTCAGATAAGAGAAATTATATCTGCATTACAAGCAAGAAGAGATTCTTTAGCAAGTATGGAAGATTGGATTACTAAAATAAATGTTGATGAAGGTGTAGAAATTAATGCTAAAGGATTTCCTAAAGCTCTACAAAAAGCTTGGTTTACTAATAAAGACGGGTCATTTAATCCAAGAGGTATGACTGATAATACGGCCTACAATAAACTAAAAAAATTAGCAAATATAGCTGACGCTTATAATCATACACGAAAAGAAATATTTCCAATTACTTATTCTGTTAGAAAAATGGAGAATTGGTTAAACTCTAAACTTAAAAAATATTATAGTAAACTAACTTCAGAAGAAGTTGACGCTCTTGATTTTTGGAGAAAGAATGACCCTAGAAATGGATTAGTTGAGTTGCATGATTTTGTAGCTTCTGTAAATGCAGGAAAATATCTTCCAAGTAAGAATTTAAAAATGGCAAAGATATATGAGAGTTTAGTTAGCGCTATTAATAAGTTTGAATTAGATGAACAAATAACTATATTTTCAGGTAAATCAGCTGCTAATTTTAAAGTATTAAATACTGCCTTAAGAACAATAAAAAATGATAGAGACTTGGGTCAAATTATAGGAAAACAATTGAATACTGATTCTTTCTTTAATGGTTCATTTAATAGAGCTACTGGAGATATGTTTGCTATGTTAAAGAGTGCAGGTACAAATATAGAAGCAATAAAAACTTTGAAAGATACAAGCTTACCTGTATTTTTAGAAGTAAGAATTCCTGAAGGTACAAAAATGGCTTTGCCAAATGCAACTGAGTTTAGACCTAAAGATTTGATTCCTGAACAAGGGGCAAAATTATTTGAGCATGAAGTCATATTACAACCTGGTACTCCTCTTCATATTGTTGATGCTAGAATACAGAATGTTAATAGAACAGGAGCAAATAATAAGATTATAAAATCAAGAACTGTATTCATTAAAGCTGAAGTTAGAAGTGAGGGTACACCTATTTCTAGAGAAGCACAACTTTCTAATGCTAATTGGAATCAATATAGAAATCATTCACTAGCAACTGCTGATGTTAAAATACCTAAAGAAATGGTAGGCTTAAATAAAAGAGAAGAAATATTAAAAGTTGAAGCAGATCCTCAAGGTAAAAAATTAAACGATATGACTAAACAAGTTAAAGAAATTACTGAAGATTATAAGTTATTAGATGACCAAAACGTAAATGATCAAATAACTAAAATTAATAATGAATTTAATGACACTAGTAAATTTAACCAGCTTTTAGGTAAAGCAATGAGAGCAGTTAAAAATTGTATAACAGGTAAGGTATAATATGGATTTTAAAGCTTGCATAGGAATATTAAACTCAGATAAAGCATTTGATAGA
>VTLG01010584.1_pt1 | contig 20593 bp, 14 predicted proteins | sample 4694571 | NCBI WGS metagenome assembly VTLG01 (sample SAMN12604809, study PRJNA352737) | marine metagenome | biome: ENVO:00000447; feature: ENVO:00000209|ENVO:00000569|ENVO:01000036; material: ENVO:00002151; isolation source: viral sequences binned using virsorter ... | reverse complement strand
ACACAGAGAATGAGTACCCTATCGACACCGATAGTAATAATCAAGTCGTTGTTCCTAACAATGTCTTACAAATGGATCTTAGTATCTATCATCATGGTAAAGATTATGATGTGGTAAGACGTAGTGACAACGGTATACAGAAAGTATATGACAAAAAAGGTCATACTTTTACTTTTGAAAATTGTAATAAATTATATTTTGATATGATATGGATGATAGATTTTGAGGATTTACCACAAGTATTTAAAGACTATATAACCATCAGAGCCTCCAGAATAGCCTCTAACCGTATGGTAAACAGTCAACCATCTGCTAAGTTATTAGAACCAGATGAAGCTGCTGCAAGAGCTGCTGCTGTGGAGTATGAGAACAAACAGGGAGATCACAATATATTCAATGACTATCAGTATCAACAAGATGCTAACACAGTATACAGACCATTTAAAGTATTAAGAAGAATGTAATGGCAGCAATTAATCAACGTATCCCAAACTTTCTAGGGGGTGTATCACAACAGCCAGATAAAATAAAATTTCCGGGACAGTTAAGGGTATGTGATAATGCCGTTCCAGATATTACGTTTGGTCTTAAAAAACGTCCCCCTGCAGAGTTTGTTGGAACATTATCAGGAGCAACCTCAACAGGTCACTGGTATGAAATATTAAGAGATGGAGATGAAAAATTTTTAGCTCAAATTACTCCTGCAAATACTGGTAGTATGCCAATTAGAATTTGGACTTTATCGGATATTACTGTAGATGCAACTGCAGGTGTTAATTTTTACGATCAAGTAACTGGCTACTCAAACACTGGTGATGTAATACCAGCAGGTACTGAACTAACTTTAACAAATAATTCTGGAGATAGTTTATTTAGCTATCTTTCTGGAGCTACATCACCTTATGCACTTACTACTATTCAAGACTATACACTAATAGCTAACCCAAATAAAGTTGTAGCTACCGCAGGTCTTACGGAGGAACCTTTAGATAATGGAAATTACTCATTTGCTAGGTTGGATACTGTTGCTTACAACACTGAATATATTTTATATACTGGTGCAGCTCCCACACCCAATACATTTTACAGGGTTACTTCTGTAAAAGTAGATAGAATGTCTGGAGGTAGTGCTCAAGGGCCAACCTTCGATGACGCTAATGTAGACCAATCAAAATCTGGTACATTAACTTGGTCATTTTCTGGAGGTAGTGCAGTAACTACTACTGGTGCTACTAACTGTGAAAATATTGAAGGTAGTTTACAAGTAAATGGTAACAGTTATATTGAAAGTAATACAGCAAACTACGATGGAACTGGTACAGAAGTGTCCGATTTTTTAGGTTACACTCAAAACTATAAAGTTAGATATACTGCAACAGTTACGTTAACTGACGGTGGACTTATAAAAGAAACAAACAAAGCTACAGCAGAAGGTAAATTTATTGATGTAAGTATGGAAGGTGAAACCTATCGTATATCAGTTGAAGCTGTAGAACCAGTGACAACATACGAAGGGGTTTCTAATATAGGTTATTTTAAAACACCTAAGAATCCAGACAATGGTACTATCTCTATGGCTTCTATTCTTAATGGTTTAGCTACTGCTGTAAATAGTTCTTTACCTAACGTAGATGCTGAAGTTATAGGTAGTGGTTTATACTTAGATGGTACAGCTGCAGATGGTGTGAACTTTCTTGGTGGTGCTGTAAATGAAAACATGAGTGTGATAGGTCAAAAGGCACAAGATATTAGTAGGCTACCAGCCATGAATAAACATGGATACGTAGCTCAAGTATCAAATACAGCTGACCTAGAAACAGATGATTACTATGTAAAATTTATAGCTAATAATGGTGTGTCTGGGGCAGGTAGTTATGAAGAATGTGTAAGGCCAAACGGTTTTTCTAATTCTAATGTTACGTCAGGTACATACTCAGGTTCTAGTGGATCTGATACTCTATTTATAAGTGTAACTTCTCACGGATACTCTGTTGGTGAAAAAGTATTTTTAAATTTTACTGGTGGATCAGGAGAGGATGGTACTTATACTATTAATTTAGTTACAAATAGTAATACATTTACAGTTATTAGAACAAACAGCACTGGAGCAACATCTGGTAATGTTACAGTTACTCCAGACCCTATGATATTAGGATTAGACCCCGCAACAATGCCACATGCTTTGATAAACAACCGTAATGGTACATTTACTTTTACTAAGTTAGATGAAGCTAGTAAGGGTAGTACTGAAAACTATTGGAAAAACAGACAGGTAGGTGATGATACATCTAACCCATTTCCTACTTTTAAAGGTAATACCATACAAAAAATGTTTTTTCATAGAAACAGACTAGGTATTATTTCTGGTGAACAAATTGTAATGTCTAAGCCGGGGCAGTATTTTGACTTTTTTATAGTGTCTGCAATATCTGCTAGTGACGACAACCCCATAGACATAACAGTATCTGATGTAAAACCTGCATTTATTAACCACGTTTTACCTATACAAAAAGGTATGATGATGTTTAGTGATAATGGACAATTTTTACTATTTACAGAGTCTGATATATTTAGTCCAAAAACAGTTAGATTAAAAAAAATATCTAGTTATGAGTGTGACCAAACCATACAACCTGTAGATCTTGGTACATCCGTACTATTTACATCTAATGTATCTGCATATGCTAGGGCGTTTGAGGCTACTATATTAGATGATGATACACCTCCTAACATACTAGAACAAACAAGAGTTGTACCAGAATTTTTACCAAAAGATATAAGTAAATCTACAAACTCTACAGCTATAGGTATTACTACTTATGGTAAAAAAAATGATAATACAGTATATCATTACAAATACTACAATACTGGACAACAACGGGAGCAATCAGCATGGTATAGTTGGACTTTAACAGGAACTATGCAACACATGTTATATACAGGTGGTAGTTTCTTTACAGTTACTTTTCATGATGGTACTTATAAACTATGTAGACATGAGTATGTTGCAGATGCTGACAATACTAGGGCTTATGTATTAGGTACAGGTACTGTTGGTTCACCACTTGAAACTTCAAGACAGTTTGAGGCACATTTAGATAACATGGTGATACCAGATATTCTTAGCCCATACGCACAATCAGTTTCTAATCCTCAAAAAACACATGCAAGAGTACCGTATGTACCTACAAGTCCTACAAATATATTTATGGTAGGTTTGTCTGGTAAAGATATTGATGGAAATGATATAGCTGGTATAGTTAGACCAGCAGATGATATATCATATGTTAGTGTAGGTGGTGTGATTAAAGGTATTATTATTTTCAACGGTATTAATTTATCTAGTGTAGGTTCAAATATAGCCAAAATTGCTGTAGGATATAGATATACAACTACTATTGAATTACCTTCATACTATTTAAATGTAGGTCAAAACACCTATGATACAGATGGTGACTTACGTATATCTGGTATTAACTTTGAGATGGGTGTAGGTGGGCCTTTAGAGTTCCATTTAAGCTCACCATTTCAATATGTAGACGCTAGTGGTAACGTAACTAAAGATATAGATGATTATGTACAATTTGAGTCTGGTGTGTTATCTGATTCTTCTGTATTTGATAAGCCTCCTGCAGCATTAGCTACAAGTGTAAGAGTTCCAGTACAACGTAAGAATGAGAAATATACTTTACAAATAAAAATACCCGACCCCTTTTCAACCGCTATAATCTCAGCAAGCTGGGATGGCATATACCACAATAGACGACATGTACGAAGGTAAGTATATTCAGACTTGCACACCAGAGTTAGCTCTAAGTGTAGGTCTGAACTTACGCTATGAAGATAGACGTGAGACAGAGCAAACCACAGGATTAACTGCTGAGGCTTCTATAATAGAATCATTTTACAATTCAACCTATTCCGTATACTTTACGGTTCCCAACGGCAAGGCTGCTGGAGTGGCAGGTGTAACTCCACATAATGTTGTTTGGATGTTATGTACTGATGCTAGTACTGAATACCCACATACATTTGTGAGAGAAGCTAAACGCTGGGTAAATAGTTTACTCAATCCTTACTTGTGTAATCAAGCAGATATGCGAAATGAAGCACATATAAAATTACTAAAATTACTTGGTTTCAACTTTATTAACTATCATGTCTATAACAATGTCCCTCTTATACAATTTATAAAGCCATGTGTAACCCATTAGCTTTAGGTATTGCTGCGGGTGGTGCTCAAGCCGTTACTGGCATAATGCAACAGAACAGGCAACATCAAGCACAAGTCGATGCTGTAAACCGTTCCAACGCTATTGCACGGCAGAAATACATTAATGACATAACTATCTCAGCCTATAACGATCAACGTAAAGGTGAGGTATTTACAGCTCAGTTACAAGCTGATGCTGCATCAAGAACTGCTTTCTACAGACAAAAAGAACTAAACCAAATCGAAGCTAATCGGGCTAGTGAATCTGCTCAACAAGAGCTCCGTGAAAAAATTACAGAATCTTTATTTTCAAGTCAAGCAAACTTAGCAAAATCTATACAAGCTCAAGGTACAGTGTTAGCAAGTGGTCAGCAAGCTGGTCAATCAATGATGCTTACATTAGATCAAGCTGAAAGAGAGTTAGGATTTGCACAAGCTCAATTAGATGCCTCTGTATTTGATGCTACAAAAGCATACGGTATCAAACAGTTTGGTGTTAATCTTGACCAATTCTCAAGCGATGTTAGTGCATATAATAGAATTACTACATCAGCTCCTATGGCTCCAACTGCTTCCTTTAAAACAATACAACCTATAAAACAGGAACCACCACGCAAACCTTCAATCCTTGGGCCACTCTTAGGTGGATTTGTGACTGGAGTTCAAACTGGATATGGCGTAAAAGCTGCATTAAATTCATAAAATTATGGCTTATAAAAGAAGTACCTCATTTTCTGGTTTTCGTTCTCGTCTCTCTCCTGATGAATCTAGAGAGATAGCTAACGCTGCTAAGGCTGCGGATAGAAATAGAATCGAAACTACAAAGGGTATGGAGAGAGCAAGCTCTCAACAAATCACAGAACTAAATCGTTTGTCTAACCTTAGTGCTCAGGCAGACCAATATGAAATACAAAACTTAGCAAAATTTAGCGAGACTTTAAATAGAGCTGTTCAAGTAGGTGCAAAAACTCTTGGTGTAGATTACATTAACAGAGCACGACAAGCAGCTTACGATGATTACAGAGCTGGTTTAGCAGGTGATGAAGAAGCATTATCTAGAACTAAACTTAATGAAGGTCAAGTAAAAGAGATTAATGAGAAAATTAATCAACTAGAAACAGAAACAGAATTAAAACTTAGTGAAGCTGAAAGAAACGAGAAGTTTCTAAGTTATGAACAAAAGTATAGGCTTTTAAATGCACGTAGATTAGGGTCTAACTATGCTTATGGTTATACTAAAGCTCACATGATAGAAGCTGCTAATGGTTTCATGCCTTGGTTTATGAACAAAACCAACGAGGATGATACTGTTATCAAAATGGATGATGACCGTGAAATTAGAGTAAATGAGTATGATACATTTACAAATGCTGCAGATAGGTATGCAGTAGAAAATAAACTGATTAAAGAGTATGAAGATCAAAATAATATTAGTGGTGTAAACAGTTCTATAGTTAATAAATACCTAACAGAGAGTGTAACAAAACAATTACAACAATACCGAGATAAAAAGCTCAACGATGAAATACAGGCTCAAGCAGCTGAAAAGATAAGGCTACAATCGGTTAACTTAAACACAGCTATTGTTACTTTTGATGCAGAAGATACAACAGACTTTGATAATGCTATAGATCAAATAGTCTTAACTGGTAACAACTTACATTTTAGAGCAGGTACTCAGGGCTCCTCCGGGGCAGCTAATAAGAAGAATTTAAAAGATTCTTTTGTTGATTCTGTAGCAAGTTTAGATAGTGATGTAAAGATCATGGAGGTCTTAAATCATATAGAACAGAAAGAGTATCAAATACCAAACTTAGGTAAGAAAACATTAGTAAATGCTTTTCCTATAGAATTTAGGATGCAAGATTTAAAAGCCTCTATATTTGCAAAACGTGAAGATAATTTAAGGAAAAAAATTAGAAGTCAAACTACAGATCTTAAACTTAAGATAGGTGAATTGAAATTTTATACTACTCTTCCCGAAGATCATCCAAAATATGTATCTTATAAGTCTTATAATTTACAAGTAGAAGAATATCGAAAAAATCCAGAATATGGTACTTTACCAGAAGCCACAACTATTTTTAACGATGCTTTTAATTTTAAACCAAGATCATTAGGTAAAGATAATAGTGCTAAGGCAGCTAGAAAAGAAATAGAGCGTTATGGTAGTCTTAGTGTAACTACATATATGAATTTACACCCAGATGATAAAAAGAAATATGCAGATGCAGTGAACGATGATATTAGATGGGATCAAACTGCTGAAGGTAAAAAACTTTTAGAAGAGTACATAGCTGATAATGGTAAGTTTGATAAGGCTTTAACACTAGCTTTTTTAGGGCCAACTACAGGTTTAAATACAAGTGCAACAAAAGATGTTGCATTACAAAATGCTTTGGATTATGCTAAAAATACACACGTTTGGACTGTAGTAGAACAAATAAGAAACAGTAGACAGTTTGATGGTCAAATACCAAAAGACATGGATCCTGAGATGTTTTACTTCCAAAAAGCTGCAGAGCAAATAACTTTACAAATGCAGCAAGCTGCAAATGCTAACTTAGGTAAGGCTGAAGAACGATTTGCAGAAGGTAATATTTACGCTTTAAGGTATGGAGCAGATACACTTAGTTTGTTTGTTAACCCTAAATTTCAAGAAGCTAAAGATTTATCTTTATCTAAAAAACTAGCAGAATCTGATAATGTATTTCAAAACTTTCTAGGTAAGTTAGATCAGGAAGTAGGAGAAGATCCTATACTAAATTTGTCAGATCAACTGTTTGTAAGTGAATCTCAAAAAAAACAATTAGATTTTGTAAAAGAAAACGGTCTTTATAAAAATGAACCAGAGTTAGTTAGAAAACTTAGTTTAGCAGATCCTAAAAAACGTGACCCATTTACACTAGGTAACATTTTACGTGATAAGTATGACTTAGAAACTGTAGAGTTTGAGTCACTACCAGAAGATCGTCAAAGAATTATCACACATTTTAAAAAACAAAATGCTGGTATTAGAGAGCTTTTAATGAGTCCATACTCTAAACAAAGAGAACAAGGTATTGACATGTCTGGTCTTATAAGTGTAAATAACTTACATAAAGCCATATATACTGCAGGATTTGACCATACAGATATGGATAGCTCTGACATATCAGAAATACTAGCAGATGAAAAACATGGAATCAACGCAACTAGACAAGAGTTTGAACAAGATACAGATTTACAAGAAAAAGTATTTAAGATACATATAAATAATTTACTTGACAAAGCAATTTTAACCACTGAAAATAAATATGTTGCTATACAAAAAGTTGCTTCTGAGTTTGGGTCTGGTAAGTATTGGTACAGTCAAAGTAATCAACGAATAAATAATAGTGTGTTAAAAGCATACTATCGTGGTTGGAATATTGATGACAAAGAACAATTTACAAATGTTATAGAAGGTGCAGGTAACAAAATTACTAAAGTAAACTTTGGTGAGTTATCAGCTGAAACTAACAACATAAACTCTAATATTATACAGGCTGAAATAGACGAACTTGTAGAGCCACCTAAGTATGTTAAAGGTGATAACAATAGAAGAACAGTTAATAAAGATTGGAAAAATTGGAATAAAAATCAAACCAAACTTAAATCTCAACAAAATGTTCTTAAAAGATTAGAAACTGGTAACACTGAGTTATTCTACGGAGTGCTCAATGCAGATGTCGAAAGTAAAAATCTTTACTACGATTTAAAAGCATCATTTGGTGATAAACAATTTAAACAATTATTACAGAAAACTAACGAAAAATATACTGAAAAAACTGGTAAATCATTTGGTGTTGGTAGACAAAACCCATCTCAAACATTAAGACAAAACAGGATATTTTCAGATTTGTTTTTTGAAGAACTTATTAAAACAGAACAATTTTATAGATTAGACGATGAATGAAGATTTTGAATTAGAACAGGGTTTAGAAGAAGATTTTACAAACATCATTGATGACTCTGATCTTGAAAGAGGTTCTGAAAGAGTAATAACAGATGATGCTGGACAAATAATAAACCCTACGCAACTTGATCCAAATACAATCAAGAAGCAAATGCAGGATCAGATGAAAGACCAAGGTTTTTTACCTGATGGCCCTGTAGAGGCACTAAAAGAAGCTGGTAAAGCTCTTGTTGGTGGTGGTATTGATGCTGTAGATAGTGTTGGTAGTTTCTTAGATTTATCTGGTGACACTATACTTACAGGTCTTAACAAACTACTAGGTGCAGAAATAGATGATGCAAATGATATAACTAGCAAAGGTTATAAAAGAGGAGCATGGTGGGATATACCAGATAACTATGCTCCAGAAAACGAGTCAGGCTTAGGTAATCTTGTAAGAGGATTAGTTGAGTTTGGTGTCTTAGCTACAGCTACAGGTGGTATTGGTAGTGCAGGACTTAAGGCTGCAGGACTTACAGCTAGAACTGGTGTACAAGCATATAAGGCAGCTAGACTAGCTGGCTATGGTAAAAAGGGTGCAAAAATGATACACTTTATACCCAAAGGTGCAAAGTTTGCTGGTATAGCTGCTGAAGGTTCTATAGCTGACCTTATATCTACAAGTTCTGAAATGGGTAACATTGCAAACTTAGTTGATGATTTTGCACCATTTATACCGCTTTCAGAAGCGTTAGCTGTAGATCCAGAAAAAGATGGTTCTTGGTTAGCAAGAATAAAAACTATTACAGCTGGAGCTGGTGTTAATATAGCTGGTCATTTTTTAAGTGGGTATGTAAAAGGTGCATATAGAGCTGTAAAAGAACTTAAGGCTGGTAAAACTGTAGATCAAGCAAACTTAGCTGGTAACAAAGTTATTAAAGAGGAACTAGAAGAAGGTTTTAAGCTAGATGCTGAAAACATGGACAGGCTAGAAACTGACGCTAAAGCTCAAGGTAAAGGCTTGTCTGGTAAAGATAATAGATTAGAATATATAGAAAAACATTTAGAAATGGAGGATGCTAAGGAATACAAAAGATTAATTGATGGTGAAGAGCCTAGTGATTTTACTCGTGAGCGTATCATTAGAGATAATCCTGACATGAATCCCGAAAGCTATCCTGCAGATTTAATTAGAGAGTTAGCAGTAAAAGATATAGAAGCATTATCTGAAAAGGTTGGAGCAAGTAAAGGTGACTCTTGGATAGCAGAAGAGGGTGCTAGTTTAGAACAACTTGCAGATGCTACACTACGTAAACAAGACCCTTTTGTAGATTCAGCTGCTTTTAATGATAATGAAAAAGCTGGTTTACGTCCAGAAAAACAAACTATTAAAGAAGCTACTGAACAGAACATGGAAGAGTCTGTAGCCAGTATGAAACGAGGTGACAGACCTAGTAGCCCTAGTCCTATATGGAGAGAGTCCACACTAAAGAAAATAAGTTTTGGTAACAAAGATATTGCTAAAACTTTAAATGAAGTAGCTAAAGGAGTATCAGAAAAATTATTTAGCCAACAATCAACTATATCTGGTTTACAGAAAAAGTTTACACCTGATGAGTTTAAAGACCTTATAATAGCTCAGATGGATGAAATACAAAGTGCGATGGTGGCAGGTAGAGATGACTTTGCTAAAGCTATACAAGATTACTTAAATGGTAAAGCTACAAACTACATACACTACATGCACGATGGTACAAGTCTAAGAGTTGTAACACCTGCAACTAGACATGCTATGAATTTGGTGCTTTTAAATTTAGCAGAACAAATAAACTCTATAGCCGTTGCAGCTTCAGACTTACCTAAAGGTGCAAAGACATTACGTCAAGATGACCAAATTATTGACCTAATGAAGGTGTTGACTATTGAGCAAAAGAAGTCAGCATATATGGCAGGTAACACTCTACTACAAAACAAAAATGCTATGGCAGATAGTTTTGTAAAAGACATGGTAAATCAAGAGGTAGCGTCTATAACAGAAGAAGCTACTAAATATTTTGATGAACTTAGAAGAGTCAAAAAGACTATGGGTAAAGAGGCTGCAAAGACATTTCAAGAAATACACCGTTTATCAGGTGGTGTTGTTAGACACTATGATTCTATCAATAATTTTCTTATGGCTAAAAGAACTCTTAATCCATACAGAATGATAGCAGGTACTACAGTTGATGGTGTAAAGGTTAGACCTCGTATTAACGATGAGTTAGCTTCAGTCTACTACAACTCACTTCTTAGTGCTCCTAAGACCTTTGTTAAGGCTGTTGCAAGTACAAACATGATTGCTATAATGCGTCCTTTAAACGCTTACATAGGAGCCATGCTGCCCGGTGGTAGCAGAGCTGATGCAGTTATTGCTGCAGCTATGTTAGATTCTACTGGTAGAGCTGCTGCAGAGGGTTTACAGGCTTTTAAACATAACTGGGATTTAGCTGTAAATAGAGGTAAAGGTCAAGTTTATTCTGGTAAGTTTGATGTTGCTAAGGATATAGAAGATTGGCAAAAGTTAAATACATACTATACTGAGTTTAGTGGTAAGGTAGACTCTTTTGGTTATCATGCTTTAAATTTTGTAGTTAACTTTAATAGAAGTCCTTTCTCTCGTTACAGTACAACTATAATGGGATCTGGTGATGCTTTAGCTAGAACTATTATAGGTAGACATGAGATGAGAATGAGGGCAGCTCGACAAGCTATTGCTGATGGAGCAGACCTTAAAGATGTTAGAAAAATTGCTGCACAAACTGAAGAGAATTTTAGGAAAGAAATTTTTACTAAATCAGACAACCAATGGATTGTAACAGACCAAGCTGCAACCTTAGCAGGTAACGAAGCAGCCTTGACAACAGCACTTCCGGGAAATATAGCTGCATTTCAAACACTACAGAATATACCAGTTGTAGGACAGTTCTTTTTTCCATTTATGAGAACTGGTTACAATGCTTTGCGTCTTACTTATGCTCATACAGCCTTAGAAATGCTAAGTAAAAAGTATGATGATATAGTTAATGTAAGTAAAACTAACCCTTCAGTCTTAAAACAGTACGGTATAAAACCAGAAGATGTAGACTTTCATAGAGGAATGATGAAAGGTAGAATAGCTGCTGGGACATCTTTAATGACTATGGTAGGTATTTTAGCTATGTCAGGTGGAGTTACAGGTGACTTACCTCCTGATAGAGAAACTAGAGAGTTATGGAAAGCAAATGGTATTATGCCTAACTCATTTAAGTTACCCAATGGTGCATATATTTCTTACAGAGAAATGGAACCATTTAATACTTTATTTGCACTAGCAGCAAACGTATTTACTAATCAACATGTACTAGGTGAAGATATAATGGATGATCTAGTCCAAAAAATTACATTTATGTTTGGTTCAGTTCTTATAGATAAGTCTATGTTAGCGGGTGTAGATGATTTAGTTACTTTATTTAACGCTAATAGTTCTGGTGGGCCAGTAAAACGACTTGCAGCTAGATTGGGTAGATCAGCTTTCCCATATTCTAGTATGAGTAGAGCACTATCTGATGTTGTACAAGCTAATCAAGTAGAAGCAAACAGTATTTGGGAGATGATAATTCAAAGAGATCTTGGATTTAAAGCTGCAGTGCCTCCTAAATATGACATATTAGCTAAAGATCGCTCTGGTAAACCATTTGTAGCGTCTCCTGTCAACCCATTTTTACGTGCTATAAACTTTATTAGTCCTGTAACTATAGGTTATACAGAAGGAGATCCTGTAAAAGAGGCATTATTTGAAATTGGTTACAATATACCACAAGAAATCAGTTATTTTGAAGGTGAACCTCTAACATCTCTAGAAAAGTCTGAGTTGCAACGCTATATGGCAACTGATACACAGTTTAGAAATGCCTTAGAGCAGATAGTGTCAAACCCACAGTGGCAAGCACAAGTCAAAGCCTACAAAGATGCAGGTATTTTAAACAGAGATAATTATAAAGTAAATGCTACACCATTTTACCAACAGATAAGAGAACAATTTATATCAGTAAAGGCAAGAGCTATGTCTCAAATGCTGGCCGAAAATGAGAAACTTCGTAGTAGAGTAGAGCTTAGAAGAGCCAGATTAGCACAAACAAGCTCAGGATATTATAATAAGATAAACGAACTTAAAAAACACGGAATTTAACATTGATTATCAATGGCAGTAAAAACTAAAAAAACCTTTCCTAACGCAGTGGGTGCAAATGGACAGTCAAGTACTGTCTTTACCCCCGTTGAGGTACAACTGAATAACCAAGATGATCTAGATGTTTACGTTACATTATCGGGTGGTACTAGAGTGCTACAGCTACGCCAGTCTACTGGTAGCACAGCTGTTGGCTCTGGTGTTAACAAACACCCACAAGTAAATGATACAACTGGATTATACTTTCCTGCCGTTTCAGCGGGTACAACTTTATACAACTACACGCTTTCCACTGATAACAATACAATAACATTTAGCACTGCCCTACCAAGCGGTGCAGTAGTTTCTATTGAACGTAGAACTAGAGATGCAGACAGTAATTATACAACTTTTGCTAGTGGCAGCACCATAAGAGCCACAGATCTTAACAACTCATCAACTGAGTCTAATTTTACAGCACAAGAAGCTAGAAACAAAGCATTTGAATTAGAAGGTAGATTATTTGGTGGTGAGGCTGTATCGTCATCATTTATAGAAAGTGCAGATATTATTGATGGGACTATAGTAGATGCTGATATAAATAATAATGCAGAGATAGCAGTCAGTAAATTAGCTAATGGTTCTGCAAGACAAATCTTACAAACTGCTGCTAATGGTACAGACGTTGAATTTACAAGTAATGTCGATGTCCCCGGAACCCTTGATGTTACTGGAAATGCAACTCTAGACTCTAACTTAACTGTAAATGGAAGTGCAGATATAGATACTAACTTAAACGTAGATGGAACATGCACAGTAGACGGAGCTAGTACTTTTGCAAGTACAGTTGGAATTGGTGGTCAAACTACAATTAACGCTCATTTAGATGTAAATGCTGGTGCATCAGTAAATGATGTACAAATTGGTGTAGCTGGAAATAATGAAATAACTACAGCTAGTGGAAACTTAGAATTAGATTCTGCATCTGGTACAACAAGGGTTGATGATGATTTAGTAGTTACTGGCACGTTTTCAGCTGGTTCAGTAGATGCTACTACTCTTGAAAGTTTAGGATCAGGTCAATTTTTAAGGTCTGATGCAGATGATATTTCAACAGCTAATAGTTATACATTTAATGGTGCAAACCCATCAAGTACATTTAACTCTGCTAAGTTACAAGGTAAGGATTTACAAATACGTTTTGGTACTGGTGGCTTTAACAATGTTGCTTCTACTATGCAAATTAAGTCTGAAAGAAGTGGTATAGTAGACGGACAGGGTAATGCTGCATCACTTAATAGAATTAATTTAGGTCATGGAAATCTAGGTTTACCTAGCAGTGCTACTGAACTTAATAGTAATGTTTCGGGACATGTTGCCAACATAAGCCTTGGTAGAATGTATATGGATATGAATGGTACTAATGGTAGTTCATTCCATATAATCATGAGAGCATCACATCCAGATGGATTGATGTTCTACCATCCAACTACAACCATGATTAATGGTAGGTTTACGTCTGGTGGGGCTTTAGGTGGGCCTAATGAAAATAATACTTATGCTGAAAATATAACTGATGCTAGAAATGCTGCTGATATGCGTATTATTTCTGGCGGTATTTTAGCTAAGAATAAAGTAGAGATAGGTTCAAGCACTGTTACAGGTACACTACAAATATCTGGTACAGACGTTACTGCAACTGCAAATGAACTAAATAAATTAGATGGTTATACAGGAACTACTACTGAACTAAATAAACTTGATGGATTTACTGGATCAACAGCTGACTTAGAGGAAGTTGTTACTGGTAAGAATGTTGTAGAAACAATTACTGGAAGTGCAACAGATGCACAGTTACCAACAGCACAAGCTGTTAATGAAAGAATAGTTGAACTTGTAACTGAAGTTGGTGGATTCCATCCAATAGCTGATGAAACAAGTTTTCCTACAGATAATTCTGGTAATCCTATTAATCCAGATATAAATGACGGTGCTGGTACTATTGTCAGTCTTAAAGCTTTAAATAGTACATTTAGTACGGGATCAGGAGTTACAACTCATACCTTTACTAATGGTGCGGGGTCTGGAAATAACGTAATAATTAATGGATTACCAGAAAGTACAACTTTTCAAGCTGGCAAAGGTTTAATACTAGAAACGACATCAACATTAAGTACATATAATTACCATCGACTTGTTTTAGATGAGTCTGGAGTTTCTAATGCTGATGCTTTAGTTAATAACTTTAACGAAAGATACTATGGCCCTCATTCTGCTAACCAAGCTACAAGACCATCTGGTGCTAACCGTCTAAACGGAGACTTATATTTCAACACCACTGATGGAAAGATGAAGGTGTTTAACGGTAGTCATGCTACTGGTACTTGGGATGATGTAGCAGCTCCCGGTAATTTCTTTATAAACACATTATCCAGCAGTGGATCTAGTAGTGATACACCCCCCGGAGGTAGTGCAACATTTAATGGAACAGCTAGAAAATTTACGTTATCTAACCCTCCACTTACAGCTCAACAATTACTTGTTAGCGTCAATGGAGTCATTCAAAAACCTAATAGTGGAACCTCTCCAAGCGAAGGATTTGCTATTAATGGTGGTGACATTATATTTGCCTCTGCCCCTGCTGCTAATGCTCCGCACTTTATTGTCACCATTGGATCCTCAGTAAATATTGGTACACCAAGTAATGATACTGTTGGAGCAGCTCAGATAATTGATGGAAGTATAAGTAATGCAGAAATATCAAGTAGTGCAGCGATAGCTAAATCTAAAATAGAAACCTTCGTAAATACTAATGCAGATAACAGAGTTATTACTGGCTCTGGTACTGCTAATACTTTAAATGGTGAAGCTGATTTTACTTACGATGGAGATAATTGTATTATTTCTAGAGGAGGTAACTCTGTAGCTGGACTAACAGTTAAGAATATTAATAATTCTCAAGCTAATGCTGTTTCACAAATTTCAATAGAAGGTGGAGATAACTCTTATGCAGCGTTACAATTAGAAACTAACGGTCAATCACATAAACTTTATCAACTTAATACAGGTGATTTAGGACTAGAAAAGTCTGGAGTTACTCGTATTACACTAGATGCAAATGGGAACGTTGGAATTGGAACTACAAGCCCATCAACTGCTTTGCATATAAATACAGGGGCTGCTGGTTTACCAAAATTACGTTTACAACATACTGGTACTGGTAATGATGTCTTTGAAATTACAAGTGGACTTACTGGTGTAAGTAATGGTGGATTCGGTATTTATGATGTTGATGAAAGTGCTTATAGACTTGCTATTGATTCTTCTGGAAAAGTTGGAATTGGAATTTCATCGCCCGGACAGTTATTGCATTTATCTAGATCATCTACAACTGCTTACGATGCTACAGCAACTGCAAACGATAGCACACTCATGGTGCAAAACACTGGTGCTGCTGGACATGCAACTATAGAAATGCAAGTTAAGTCAAGTGGTACAACTCAGACAGGTCAAGCAACAATAGGTGCGTTTACCGAAGCTGCTAGTAGTAGAGCAACATCATTAACTTTTGGTACAAGAAACGCAAGTTCTGCTATGGAAGAGCGGATGCGTATAAATTCTTCTGGTGCAGTTGGTATTGGTACTACTACTCCGTATTATCCGCTAGAAGTAAAAGCAGCTACTAACGCATATATAACAACAGAAAGAGCAACAAAAGCTGGAGGTCAGGTAGGAATACAAATTAGAGGTGCGTCAGGTGGTAAAGATTGGTACTTATATCAGCACACTAATTCAAATACTTTACAACTTTACAATAATACTGACGGTAACCTAATTGCGTTTAATGAAAATGGAATGACCTTTGGCTATAGCGGTGATGGTATTAGTTTTAGTAATGCAAGTCCAAGTGGATCTGGTACGGTAGCTTCATCACTTTTAGACGACTATGAAGAAGGTACATTTAGTCCAATTTTAAAAGCCAGTACTAGTACTACTGGTCAAGTAACTGGAAATGGAAGATATACAAAAGTAGGTAATATTGTACATTGTAACATTGATTTTGAAGGTGTTAATGCTAGTGGTATTCCTGACGCTACAACTACTGAAATAACTGGTTTACCTTTTACGATTTTAAATGCTAGTGACAATGCTACTGCTACAACTTTAATGTCTTATAATGTTTATAACGCTAATAGAACAAACCCTAGCTTTTATGCTTCTGGTAATACCACTAGTTTATTTAGTATTTATTCTGTTTCTGGTGGTGCTTGGGCACATTGGCCGACTAACGACATAAATCAAAGTACAATATATTTAAATTTCAGTATTTCGTTTTTCACAGCAACATAAACTATCCTTAATAAAAAATTATGACATTAACACAAATAACAGAAAAAGGTATTAAGGATGGTGAAATCGTTAATGCTGATATAAACGCTAGTGCAGCTATAGCTGGAAGTAAAATTAACCCTATCTTTACTTCAAACATAGAAGTACAAAATAATGCTCCCGGAATTACTTTTACTGATAGTAATGACTCCCATCAATTCTATATTCAGACCGATGGTGACGCTTTAAACCTTGTTGATGCTACAGGCAGTACAACAAAACTTGGTATTAGTAATACTGGTCATATAACACTAAGGGGAAACGTAACCGTAAATGATGGTTATTTTGAATTAGCAAATGCTAATCTTTACATAAATGAGAACATAACTCATGCTGGTGACGGAGATACAAGAATAAGATTCCCTGCAAATGATGCTATTTCTTTGGAAACGGCTGGTAGTAGTAGATTATATATTGATTCAACTGGAAATGCAGGTATAAATATATCAACTCCTCAAAGTTTGCTCGAATTAAGTGCAGCAACAGATACAGTAATGGGGATAGAATTAGGTCGTGCTGGAGATAGCATTACTGCTTCAAGATATATAGGTATATGTCAAACTAATAATGCAACTAATTTAGCCGTTAATTCAGGCTTTAGTGGTGTTGAATTTGGTGGCCCAGCTTCTACTCGTGAAGCTTATGTAGCATTTCATACACATGATACAGGTGTAGGATCTGGGGAAAGGATGTGCATTGATAAGTCAGGTCTGGTTGGTATTGGAACCGCATCGCCAGACAGGTTGATCCATGCTGTTGGTGCTACACCAATTCTTAAACTAGATTCAACTAACAATGAAGCTTATGTTCAATTTACAACCGCATCACCTTCTAATACATTTTATGTCGGTTTAGTAAGTAGTGACATTATTCTACAATCATCTGGTACTTCCAGTACCACTAGTGAAAACCTAAGAATTAAAGCTAATGGTCGGGTTGGTATAAATACTGCAAGCCCAAGTGGTACATTGTCCATTTCTGATCCTAATGGAGATAATGTTCCATTAGTATTACATACAACTGCAACTACTAATTATATTCAACTTTCAAATGCTTCAAACGGACACTCATATATTGGTAAAGAAGATAATCAAACAGCTTTTTATACAGCTAATGCAGCAGCTAGCGGAACTGAAAAACAATGTTACATAAACAGTAATGGTCTTAATATAGTAGCTGGTAAAGGTGTTAATTTTAGTGCTTATGCAACTTCTGGAAACCCTAGTTCAAACTCGTTAGACGACTATGAGGAGGGCACTTACACTCCAACTGATGCAAGTGGAGCTGGCCTTAGTTTAACACATAATTTTACAGCCACATATACAAAAATTGGAAGGATGGTGTATGTTCAGTTTGATACAAGTTATCCTTCTACTAGTAGTAGTGCTGCTGCTGCTATGAGTTTACCATTTGTTCTTGGTACGGGAGTTAACTATGGATCGGGTGTAGTGGGATGGACAGATAAAGGAAAACCACTTTTTATACACATTAATGTAAGTGGATTCGCTTACTTTATGGATAATAACGATGCTGTAGGTAGTACTTCTCAACACGCCCAAAACGCTGAAATATCAGGAAAGAGAATGATTGGTTCTTTTTGGTACATAGCTTAATAAATAGACCGCAGCTAAGTCTCTAAACTAAGCCTAAACCTGTTTTAATCGGAGATTAATCCTAATGGCATTAGCCGAAACAATTGAATACGACAAGATAGAAGTTGTCGGTCAACATAAAGCGGTACAAGTCCGCAAAGCAACAGTCATCACAAAAGATGGCACAGAACTTACAAGGTCTTTTCACAGATACGTACTACACCCAGACTCTGACATAACTGGTGAACCAGCAGAGGTTCAATCAATATGTAATGCAGTTTGGACAGACGCTGTAAAAGCAGCTTATGCAAAATTTAAATCCACTCAAACAACACCCGGAAGTTAAATCATGACAATTACTTGGAAAGTAGAAGAATTAGATAGAGAACTTGCAGACGGATATGTATATCAAGTTCATTACTCAGTAAATGGAGATGATGGTACATATACTTCTAGAGCTGTAGGTAGCATTTCTCTAGAAAAGCCAGAAACTTTAATACCATTTAAGGATCTTACTGAGGAAACTATTATTGGTTGGGTAAAAGCATCATTAACAAAAGAAAACGCTGACGCAATTACAAATGTAGAAAACGCATTAAAGACTGTAATAGCAGAGCAAAGAACACCAACTAGAGGAAAAGGTTTACCTTGGACAACCCAAGCATAAATATTCCTGATATACCTATCTATAAAACTATATCTATACCGCTACCCACAGCTGACGTTCCTAGTTATGTACCTTTGGTAGTACCTCCTAGCGATCTTCGAGAGCCAGAAGGTACACAACCAGAGACTACAGAAACTACGGAACAACCAGCACCGAGCATAAACATACCAATGATTAACATAGATGTACCACTACCTACTACAGAAGTAATTGTGGCTGCAAGCTATGCAGCGGTATCTGCCGTAGCAGTAACTACGTTTGCTCAACCTTTTTTTGACACCATAAAGAAAAAACTACAAAAGTTTATACAAGGTAAAGTTGATAAATGGAAGAAGAAAAAGTCATTAAAGGACAACCAAGAAGCTTCACAAAAAAGATAAAAGATGTTGTAGAAGATAAAGAACATCAAATAGAAATACTAGGCACTTTTGTAAGATTAGGTGTAGTAGTATGGTCTGGCTTTATCATTACCATGAACTATGTAGATATACCTATGGTTAAGAAATCTGGTAACTCTGACATCACTTTTGTAGCCAGCGTTTTTACGGGAGCATTGGCTACATTTGGTCTTACTACTGGTAAAAATGGTGGAAGCAAACCTCCTGTATGTCCTATGGCAAACAAAGACAAACCAAAAACATGAAAAAACTACTTATTGCTATGCTACTGCTACCTGCAGGTGCATATGCTAATACCGTTACGCCTCAGTTTACCACAGGGTCGATGAACGCAACGACCACAACCACACAGACTATAACCGAAGTTGAACAGCGTCAAGTTTTTGGTGCGGAAGTAAAAACTTGGAGTGGTACTAATATATCAGCAGCAGCAAGTGCAGGTATTGCTGGTGGCGATGCAGTATTTACTGTAACTGATACCACATTACCTTGGACACTAGAAACTACATCAAGATCAGCTGGATTAGTAGAACAATGGGATACCACAAGAAACTATACAATAAACTCTACTACTACCTCGCTCTCTGTATTCTCACAATAACACCAGCATATGCGGAAGGAGACACCAATAACACGTCCAACCCTGTGGCAGCAGCAACAGGAAATGTTACCAATCAGGCTGTGCAATTTCAAAATAATGGAGCACCGTCTAGACAACAATATGGTTCTGCCATATCTTGTAATGGATCAACAATGACGTTTAGCCCCTTTTATATGGGTAATGACACCTCACCGTATGACGATGAAGGTTATGTTATATCAGAGAACTGGGGCTTTCAAATAAACTTTTCAGTGCCACTTAACCGTGACTTGACTAAACAATGTCAAGAAATAGCTAAGAGACAAGAAGAAAAGATGAGGCTTGACTACGAGCTTGTTCGTGCACTTAAATGTGCAGAACTACAACAAAAGGGTTTTACGATATATCCCGGCTCACGTGTAGCTCACATGTGCCAAGACATCGTACCAATACAATCGTTATTACCTAAGAAAAATGTTAGCACTACTAAAACCAATCGTTTTAACTTTTTTAAAAAGTGACAAGTTTAAAGTATTTGTTGTAGATTTATTAGAAAAGTTAGTCGAATCAACAGATAATGAGCTTGATGATAGAGCTCTACAGATAGTTAAAAAAGGACTAGACATTGAATGAAAAGAGCAGGAGAAGAACA
>VTLG01006190.1_pt1 | contig 20598 bp, 21 predicted proteins | sample 4694571 | NCBI WGS metagenome assembly VTLG01 (sample SAMN12604809, study PRJNA352737) | marine metagenome | biome: ENVO:00000447; feature: ENVO:00000209|ENVO:00000569|ENVO:01000036; material: ENVO:00002151; isolation source: viral sequences binned using virsorter ... | reverse complement strand
CTGGTGCTGTAGTTCGTAACCCACTTCTTGATTCAAGAGCAGGTGGTACAAGAATACAAGTTCCAGAATTTAACCCTGTATCTCCAACTGAAGAGATCATTGATGGTACTGCAACATGGGGTACTAGCACCAATGGTTATTTAACTCCTCAGAAAATTGGAACAGGAACACAGATCGCAACTATCTGTCATAGAGGTTTTGCGTATGCTGTTGATGATATTGCTGTATTAGCTGCTGGTGAAGATCCAATGGGTCATATCAGAAATCAGCTTGCAGATGCTATCAATAAATTAAATTCTGTTCGTTTATATGAACAGTTAACTGGTTTATTCCATACTGCTTTAAATGGTCATCGTTTAGAGAAGCAATTAGCTGGTTCTGGTTCTACTGCTGAAGCTAACTATCTAACTGCTGCAACAATGGCAGAAGCTCGTTCTAAGTTGGGAGAAAGAGGAGAAGAGCTTGATCTTCTTATCGTTCATCCTTCTGTTGCTTACTACCTATATCAAGTTGGAATGTTAACATTCTCAACTTCTTCATTAGCTGCTTCTGGTGCTGTCACCTGGGGTGGTGGTGGAGTTGGTGTTAGTGATAAAGCAGTTGGCGAATTTGCTGGTTGCAAAGTTATTATTGACTCTGCTGTTAATACTAACGATCCAACAACTACAGGAAACCGTCAAGAGTTCCGTTGCTACTTAATGAAGTCAGGAACAATTCTTGAAGGAGTTCAGCAAGATTTAGGAATTGAAGCTGAAAGAAACATCCTATCTAAGCAAGATGTTCTATCCGTTGACTATCACAGTACTTATCACGTTATGGGTACTAAATGGGGCAACGCTGCTGACAACCCTGCTAACTCAGCACTTCGTACTGGATCTAACTGGTCTGCTACTTATGACATTGATCTTATCCCTATGGTTGAAATCTTTGTTAATACTCCACTAGATAACGGTCTTAAGTCTTAAGATTATATTGGTGGTCTAAAAATCGAATCAGCCTCATCAAATATTGGTGGGGCTTTTTCTTTACGCTACAATAGAACTAAATTACTTTATTAATCGTGGCAGCTACTATAAACGCAACTTTAAAGAGTGAAACTGCTAATAGCTATGTTACTTTGTCTGAAGCTAACGACTATTTTGATACCTCTCCAGATGCTTCAACTTGGACAAATAAAACAGATGATCAAAAGAAAAGAGCATTAATATCAGCTACAAGATGGATTGAAACTTTAGTGTTTTATGGTGAGAGATGTGACGAAGATCAGGCATTAAAATTTCCTAGAAATAATTATCAGGTAGATGGTGTTGAATTATCTTGTTCTAAAATTCCTAGTGGGATTAAGTATGCACAATATGAATTAGCTAGAGCATTAGCAAATGATACAGACGCTATTACTGGAACTACAGGTAAAGATGGAAACTTTAGTGAGGTAAAGTTAGGAGATATGCAGGTTAAATATAATACTGATAGTCAGGGAACTGGTGCTGTTAACAATATTTTAGATGTTTACCCTTGGCTACAAAGTTATCTTGGAGCATATATGCTAGGTGGAGCAGGATCTTATCAAATGAGGGTAGTTAGAGGATAATGGCAGGTCAATTAGATTCATTATTTAAAGATGTAGCAAAACAAGTAGTAGCTGATCTTGGCAGTTCTCTTGATACGACTATTACTTATACGAAAAAAGCATCTGGAAGTTATAACACAAGTACAGGTGTTTATACAACAACTGATACTAATTACAGTATTAGTGTTCCGATTGAATTTATTAGTTCTCAGGAGGATTTAGGAAAGGAAACTAGAGAATTTAAAACATATATAACACCTGATTTAATAGGAGATAACCAACCTGATCTTGATGATGAAATTACATTAACTTACGCAGGATCAACTAGAGTAGCAAAGATAGTTAATATAAATACATTACAAGGTGGTCAAACTTATCTGTTCACTATTCTTGGGAGATTTTAATGAGTAAAACTCCAATGACAGATGCTATTAGGAAAGAAACCATGAGAGAATTGAATAATCAATTCAATAATTTAATAGATACTGTACTTGATGGATTACCTGGGGCAAGCCCTCAATATTCTGGTTTTTTTGCTTCTAGCTGGCAGGTAAATACTTATAGACCTTTAGCTAATGAAAAAATACGATCTCCGTGGTTAGAAACAAAAAAGCGAAAAGATAAAGATAAAAGTGTACCTGCCATCCTTGAGCCTAGATATTCTCGTACTAAAAGATATAAATTTGGAGAGACAATATTTATAGGTAATAGGGCTGATTATGCAAGATACGCATTAGGATCTAGTAATAGTCAGATTATGCCTTATTTAGAAAATATAACACAAGTTGTTGATGCTGTATTTAGTGGAAGTATGCTTCATCCAAATATAAAAGTAGCTGGAACTCAAGTTTTACCGAAAGGAGAAATAGGGGGTACAAATGCTCCAGCACTAGGTTCTAGGTACATTAAATTATGACTTTAGTTAATGCAAGAGCAGCTTTTGAAAAAGCAATTACAGATGCAGTTGTCGCAGCAGATAATACTGTAATTTTGACATATGATAATGTTGCTTTTACAACTCCAGGAAAAACTAAAAAGTATATAGCAACTTCTATAACTTTTAGTCAGTCAACATTACAAGCACAAGGAGGGGCAGTTGATTATTATGCTGGTGCTGTTCAATGTAATATTTATGTTCCTAAATCAAAGGGAACTTCTGTATTGTCATCTATAGGTGAAGCTGTAATTGATGGTTTATCTTCAATAAATGCTTCTAACTATTCAGATCCTTTTTCTTGTTCTCCAAGGGTGGGAGAGATAACTGGCCCAATTCCTGTAGAGATAGAAGATCGTTCACATTTCTTAGGAATTGTATCTTGTTCCTTTTTTGCCAATAGCTAGTATACTAATAATAGCTATACAATAACATGACTAGAGCAGTTGATCTCCTTAAAAACAAATTTGGTGTAGGCCAACTATACAAATATGATATTAAGGACAATGATGAAGTTATTCTCACTATCTATTGGCATCCATTAACTATTGCTGAACGTGAAATGATTCAGAAAAAAAGTGGTGGAATTGAAGATGCGAACGATTTTGCTTTACAACTAATGATTGAAAAAGCATTAGATAAAAATGAAAAGAGATTATTTGCTGATGGAGATAAAGCATCCTTAAGAAGAGAAGTTGCTGCTTCCGTCTTACAAGAAATCCAGTTAGCCATGTTAGAAGCTGGTGCAACTAAGGGGGTTGAAGAGGCAGAAGCCGATTTGAAAAGCTAATGGCGATTGGATGTTTATATATTCACTTGCTAACGAATTAAAGAAGACAGTTAGTGAATTGTGTGATTCCATGACTCTTGAAGAGATGATAGGTTGGGCTGCATATCATAAAATGAAAAATGAAGAACAGGAAAGAGAAATGAATAAAGTTCGTAGTAAGTAAGGTTTTTTACATAAAAAACGGTAGAATAAAATATAACTTTGTCTAACTAGGTCGAGATGGCGGAAAAACAGATAAATATACGAATAAAAACTATAGAGACTGAATTGAATAAGTCTCTTAAAAAGATAGAAAAATTAGAAGGAATAATAACTAAATTAAATAGTAAACGATTACGACTTAAAACTACTCCAGCACAACGAGCAGCAGAAAGATTAAGGAAAGAAATAGAAAAGGGTACTCAAATAGTAAATAAATTCTTTGATACCAGTAAAGCTACAGGTTTTGGTAATTCAATAAGAAATGTCAGTAATGAAGTAAATTCGGTTAGAACAGCATTTGAAGCCGCTACGACTGCAGCAGATAGACAAGAACGAGCAAGTGCTTTAATTGCTGGTAATTTTAAGAAGATGAGGATGGAAGCTGTTGCTTTCGCACAAGCAACTGGTAAGCCAGAAACCATGAAAGGAGCTATGGGTGGTAGCGTCCAGACAAGGTTGAAAGAAATAAGAGGATTCCCTCAGACTATTCTTGCAGGGAAAAAAGCAATGGGCTTGCTTAATAAAATGCTTGAACTGGCTGAAGTTAATTCAAAAGATTTCTTAGATATTAATAAAGCCATTGGTAAACAGTTAGAAATCAACGCTGAGATGCAGAAGGCAGCAGATCTTGCTAGAGGAAAGAAAGTTGAAGAAGGAGTTACTTCTGAAAAGAGAAAACAAAGACAATTAGAACGTGATTTATTAAGAATCCGTCAGAAAAGAATTAAGTTACAGGAACGGGAGTTAACACAACAGAGGAGGGCGACAGAGAAAGCCAGGAGGCAAAGACAGCAGACACAACAGGGCAGGATGCTTGGAGCAGGTTTTCCTCTATTGTTTGGCGGTGGTGTAGGGTCAGTTGCAGGTAGTCTTGCAGGTTCTTTGTTAGCTCCTCCAGGTATGGAATTTGGAGCACAGATATTTGGTAGTGCCATTGGAAACCAATTAGAAGCCATACATAATCGAGTTGTTCAAATCGGTAATGCAAGTCAGACTTTAGATTTAGAGGCTTTAGAACAATCAGGTATTCGTGTTAATGCTGAATTAGAACTTCAAATACGACATTTAAAGAAAATAGGAGATTTTCAAAAGGCACAGGAAGCTATTAATAAACAAGTATTTTGGACAACTGGTGCATGGGGAGATGTTAATAAAGATATTGCTAATAATGTTGGAGCATTACAAGAAGCATGGAATAGTTTTTTAGCTGCTGCTGGTACAACTCTTGGAGTTATTGTTGCTCCATTTATTACAGCATTGACAGCTATTTTGAAACTAACTCAAGGTATTTTGTGGGCTCTTAATACAATATTTAGTTTTTCTGCGAAGATAATTAAGGAAGTTACAAAATTCTTTGTCGAGATACTTCCATTTGGAAGCAAAATTTTAGAAATAATTGAAAAACATATGGAGAACATGAATGGACAGTTAGATGAAATGAAGGTTAAGTATGGAGAAATAATGCAAGATTTGGAAGCAGAGAAAGAGGCTATTCTTCTCAGAATAAAATATGGAGAACAGGAAGCTGCTATTAGGCAAAGGATTAAAGATTTAAGTCATTTAGCTACGACTGATCAACAGAAGAAAGACCTTGAGATTGCAATAAGACAGATTGCAGCATTAGAGAAACAGGAAGAAGCAGTAAAACGATTAAGAGCCTTATATAAGAGTCTTGGGCAGACAATAGAAGATGGATTAGTTAATGCAATACAAGCTGCAATAGATGGAACAAAAACTCTTGGTCAAGTAGCTAGTAGTGTATTCCGTGAACTTTCAAGAGCATTAATTAGATTTGGTGTTAATGCTTTAATAGGCGGTATATTTTCATCTGGTTCTAAAGCAACAAAAACAGTTACGGACTCTGTCAGTCAAAAATCGGCTGCTGGATTAAGTCTTGGAAGTAGTTTTGATACTTCTGATTATGGAGGAGGATTTGATACTTCTAAATATGGAGGTAAGAGAGCAGAAGGTGGTTCGGTTAGCGGTGGAAAATCTTATATTGTTGGAGAAAGAGGGCCAGAAGTCTTTACACCAGGTATTTCTGGAGGTATTACACCAAATCATGCTCTTGGTTCAACTAATGTAGTTGTTAATGTAGATGCTTCTGGTTCTAATGTGGAAGGTGATGATTCAAGAAGTAGAGAGTTAGGACAAATGCTTTCAGCAGCGATACAATCAGAATTGATTAAACAAAGAAGACCTGGAGGACTATTAACATAATGGCTACTTTCCCTTCTATTAAACCAAGATATCAAGCTCGTAAGACTACAACTCCAAAAGTTAATGTTACTCAGTTTTTAGATGGCTACCAGCATCGAATTAAATTTGGGTTAAACACAAGACCTTTTATTTGGTCTTTGACATTTGAATGTAATGAAACAGATTCAGATACAATAGAAGCTTTTCTTGAGGCTAGGGCAGACGATGGTGCATCTTTTGATTGGACTCCTCTTGGTAGTTCTACTGTTTATAAATGGATTTGTGAAGGTTGGACTAAAACAATACCTTATAAAAACAGAGCGATATTAAATATGACATTCCAGCAAGTATTTGAACCATAATGGCTACTCCTGTATCAGAACTACAGAAGATAAATCCTAGTAATATTGTTGAACTTTTTCAACTACAGCTAGATACTACAATTCATGGTGCGAATACAACCTATTATTTTCATAATGGAGTAAGTGAAAATAATAATAGCAATCTTATTTTTGATAATATTGAATATACAAGGATGCCTATTGAAGCTGATGGGTTTGAATTTAATGGAAAACAACTTCCTAGACCTACATTAAGAATTTCTAATATTTTAGGCACTTTTACAACAATACTTTTGACATTACCTCAAGGTTTAGAAGGAGCAAAAGTTACAAGGATTAGAACTTTAGAAAGATATATTGACCATGAAAACTTTGCTATTGGAGATATTTTATTAGAAACTGGAAGTGTGTTATTACAAGAAAATGATAGTTATATAATCCAAGAATCTGGTGATAATCCTCATGGGACACCTGATGCTACTGCTACATTTCCTAATGAAGTTTATTATATTGATCGAAAATCAACAGAAACCAGAGATATTATTGAATTTGAACTCGCAGCGAGTTTTGATCTTCAGGGAGTGAGATTACCTAAACGTCAAGTTTTACCTGCTGATTTCCCTGGTGTTGGCTCGTTTTATTCATAATGTGGAAAGATAAAGCACTTGAACACGCAATAAAGGAAGATCCTAGAGAATCTTGTGGTCTTTTGGTTGTTGTTAAAGGTAAAGAAAAATATATTCCCTGTAAAAATTTAGCTGTAGATCCTAAAGATCAATTTATTTTAGACCCTTTAGATTGGGCTAATGCTGAAGATAAGTATGGAGAGATAAGTGCTGTTGTTCATAGTCATCCAGTGACAAGTCCTCAACCAAGTGAAGCAGATAAAGTTTCTTGTGAAAATTCTGGTGTTAAGTGGTGGATAGTCCAACCTAATTTAAAACAATGGGGTTATTGTGAACCTTGCGGATATAAAGCACCTTTAATTGGTAGACAATGGGTTTGGGGTGTAACTGATTGTTGGAGTTTATGTAGAGATTGGTATAAAGAAGAATTAGGAATAGAACTTATAGATTGGATCAGACCGAATGATCCAGAAGATTTTATAAAAAATCCAATGTTTGCAAGTTGTTTTGCAAAGACAGGATTTAGAGAATTAACACAGAAAGAAGATATAGAAAAAGGAGATTTATTGTTAATGTCGATAAGTAGTAGCGGATTAAATCATATTGGTGTTTACTTAGGAGAGCAAACTGTTTTACATCATTTGCAAAATAGATTATCAAGTCGTGATTTATTAGATGAATGGTTGCTAAAATGTACAGGTAAGAGGATTCGTTATGCTGCGTAAAATTAAGCTATACGGAGAATTAGCAAAGTTTTTAGGTCAAAAGACTTTTGAGGCTGAAGTATCTAATGCTGCACAAGCTATTAGGTTTTTAGTTGTTAACTTTCCTCAGTTAGAAAGACATATGGCCGACAGATATTATAAAGTTGCAGTTGGCGATTGGGAAATAGGGAAAGATGAATTGCATTATCCTAATGGACAAGAAGATTTAAAAATTATTCCTGTTGTTGGAGGTGCTGGAGGGAGAGGTTGGGGAAAGGTATTATTAGGAGCAGTATTAATAGGAGGTGCTTTTTTGTTAAATCCTAATATTGCTATCAATTTCGGTAAGGAAGGTTTTGGGTTTGCCAATCTAACAGGATTTACAGGAGCTTTAACAAAAGCTAGTGTTGCTATAGGTGGTGCTTTGGTTTTAAGTGGTGTTAGTGATATGTTAACTCCTGTCCCTAAAATTTCGACACAAGAACAAGATCCTCGTTTATCTTTTAATTTTAGTGGGATACAAAATACAAGTCGTGCTGGTGTAGCTGTTCCTGTTATATATGGGACTACGTTAACGGGTTCAGTTGTAGTATCGGCTGCCATTGATAATGAACAGGTAGAAGTATGAGTAAGATTATCGGATCAGGGGGTGGAGGAAAAGGTGGAGGTGGAGGTAATAAAACACCTACCGAAGCTAAAGACAATTTAGATTCTAAAAGTTTTGCTAGAGTTCTTGATCTTCTCGGAGAAGGAGAAATAGGTGGGTTAGTAGACGGTGCGAAATCTATATTTTTAAACAACACACCATTACAAGCTGCCGATGGTACTTTTAATTTTAAAGATGTTAGTTATGAAGTAAGAACTGGGACATCTAACCAAACAGTAATTCCTGTAACTAGAAATGTTGCAACAACCAAATCTACAGGTTTTTCTACTGTTCCTCAATCAACACCAAAGGTTATACAAATTACGGATTCGGATGTTGATGCAGTATCAGTAACGATTACTGTTCCAGCTTTACAAAGTATTAGTGATAAGGGAGATATTTTTGGTACGGAAGTTAAATTAGAAATCGCTGTTCAATATTCTGGAGGATCTTATTCAACTATTGTTTCTGGTAATGCAGGAACGATTACAGGTAGAACTCCTGATGTTTACCTTAGAGATTATTTGATTAATTTAGATGGTGCTTTCCCCGTTAATATAAAAGTTACTAGGATTACTGCTGACAGTAGTTCAAGTAAATTATCTAATGAAATTCAATTTAATAATTATGTAGAAATAAAATATGACCAAAGGACATATCCTAATAGTGCGTTAATTGGATTAAAGGTCGATGCAGAACAGTTTAGTTCTATTCCTAAAAGACAATATTTAATTAAAGGTATAAAAGTAAAAATTCCACATAATGCAACAGTAAGAGCAGATGGAAGTTTGGAATATTCTGGCACGTTTAATGGCACATTAGGTGCTGCACAATATACAAATGATCCTGCTTGGTGTTTATATGACCTTTTAACGTCATCTAGGTATGGGTTGGGTGCTCATCTTGCCGAAGCTGATTTAGATAAATTTAGTTTTTATCAAGCATCTGTTTATTGTTCTGCTCAGATAGATGATGGAACAGGTACAGGTAGTACAGAGCCTAGATTTAGTTGTAATGTATCAATTCAAAATCAACAGGAAGCTTATGACGTAATAAATCAGATGTGTTCTGTGTTTAGAGCTATGCCTTATTATCAGGCTGGTAACTTAACTATTACACAAGATTCTCCTAAAGATTCAAGTTATTTATTTACTCTTGCTAATGTTTTACCTCCTGGGTTTACTTATCAAAATACAAGTCAAAAAACTAGACCTACAGTAGTTGTCGCTAAATATTTAGATTTAGATTTAAGAGATGTAAATTATGAAGAAGTTATTGATACTGCAAACCAAACTCGGTATGGCTCAGTAGTTAAAAATATTAATGCTTTTGCTTGCACAAGTAGAGGTCAAGCAAATCGTCTTGCTAAATGGTTGCTTTATATGGAAAATGTGGAGCGTGAAATTGTTAATTTTGCTACTTCTATAGATGCAGGAGTTGTTGTCAGACCTGGACAAATTATTGAGATAGCTGATCCTGTAAGAAGTGGGGAGCGTAGAGGAGGTCGTATTCAAGCTGCTACAACAAATTCTGTAACGGTGGACAATACAACAGATTTAACTTATAAGATAGGAGCTACTCTATCTGTTATCCTTCCTGATGGCAGTGTTGAAAACAAAACAGTTACTTCAATCGTAGATGATGTAGTTAATTTAGGACAGCATTTTTCAGCAGCCCCTAATGTTAATAGCGTCTGGGTTTATCAAACAAATGATATTTTAACTTCTACTTGGAGAGTTTTAACTGTTACTGAAGATGATGGATCAAATTATGTAATTACTGCAGGTCAATATAACTCAGGGAAATACAATCACATAGAAAGTGGTATTGCTCTTACCACTAGAGATATTACCAATTTAGATGTTGCTCCAGCATCTCCTTCAGGTGTAACAGCAGAAGAAGTTATTTATGAAAATACTGGTATTGCGAGAGTAAAAATTATAGTAAGTTGGACTACTGCTACTGACAATGTTTATGTCAGATGGAGATATGAACAAGGTAATTATGTATCTAGAACTGTAGAAGGTGCTAAGAGTTACGAGATTTTAGATACTATTGCTGGTGATTATACGATTGAGGTTTATAGCGTTAGTGCTTCAGGTCTTAGATCAACTTTACCCAGTTCTTTAAATCCTTTTGTTGCTGCTGGTAAAACTGCTCTTCCAACTAATGTTAGTGGTGTAACTTTACTTCCTATAGATGAATCAAGTGCCATCTTAAGTTGGAATCGTGCCACAGAACTTGATGTGTTATTAGGAGGTAAAACTCTTATTAGACATTCTTCTTTGACTACAGGAGCGAAATGGCAAGATGCACAGGAAATAGTAGTTGCAGCAGCAGGTAGCCAAACACAAAAAATAGTTCCATTACTTGAAGGTACTTATTTAATTAAGTTTGAGGATGATGGTGGTAGACAATCACCTTCTCCTGGATCACAAGATTCAGATTGGAACAATACAAGAATAACTACTACATTACCAGCACCTTCTGAAAGACTTGTTGTTGGAACGATTGATGAGCATACTGCTAACTTTACAGGGTCAAAATCTGATACGATTTATGATTCAACATTAGATGCTTTGAAATTAGTAGTTACAAATAACGCAACAGAAACTTCTGGAGAATATGCCTTTGCTAATTCTGTAGATTTAACACAACCCTATGACGTTAATTTAAGGAAAACTCTAAAAGCAAGTAGTTTTATCTTAAACAGTTTGTTTGATGACAGAACAGATTTAATTGATAGTTGGGGATATATTGATGCTGTTGGTGGAGTAACTGAAGCTGCAAAATGTAATGCTGCTGTTTATGTACGAGCTACCAATGATGATCCTTCTGGTTCTCCTACTTGGAGTGCCTATAAAGAATTTAGTAATGTATTAATTACAGGTAGAGCATTTCAATTTAAAGCAATATTAACAAGTAATGACACTAACCAAAATATAGCGATAAGTGAGTTAGGAGCTACACTAGAATTACAAGGAAGAACAGAAAGTATTTCGACTCCAGTTACTACTGGATCACAACAATACACTGTATCTTTCGCCAATCCATTTAAAAATACACCTCAAGTAGTAGTGACTCCAACAACACAACAATCAGGGGATTTCTTTGAACTTGCTAATATAAGTAGGACAGGTTTTAAAGTTACATTTAAAAATGGAAGTTCAGCAGTTGCTAGATCCTTTGTATGGGCTGCATCAGGTTTTGGTATGGAGGTTACATAAATGAGTAATACACATGATTTTGATATAGGAAATGCAGTAGGAGCGACTTTTAGAGCAGATTTAAATACCTGTTTAGGAGATATTCAATCATCTAATAGTGGATCTTCTGCTCCTTCGACTACTGTTGCTTATAAAATTTGGGCTGATACATCAAATAATTTATTAAAAATTAGAAATGCTGCTAATAATGGCTGGTTAACTTTAGGAGATTTAACAGATGCTAATAATTTAGGATTAGCAACTAAAGCATCACCTACATTTTCTGGAACGGTTACATCTGGTGGAGATATTGTTATGTCTGGTACTGGATCATTACAATTACCAGCAGGAACAACAGCACAAAGACCAACAGGAGCTACAGGAGATATAAGATTTAATTCTACTACTGCTGGTTTTGAAGGGTATAACGGATCAGCCTGGGGAGAACTTGCTAATGGAGTTCCTGTAGGTTCTGTCTTTAATTTAGCTACAACTACTGTTCCTTCTGGATATTTAGAATGTAATGGTGCTGCTGTTAGTAGATCAACGTATGCTGCTTTATTTGCCACGATTTCGACAACTTGGGGATCTGGAAATGGTTCTTCTACCTTTAATCTTCCTGATCTTAGAGGTCAATTTGTAAGAGGTTGGGCTAATACAAAAACTAATACTGGTGATGATGGGAGAACATTTGCTTCTACTCAGTCAGATCAAAATAAAGAGCACACTCACTCCATCAGCACTGCAAGTTTGACAGGTGGTATCAGAAAAATATCAGAAGGTTTTTTAGCTGGAGGAAGTGCAACTGGTGTATTTACAAAAACAAGTGATGGTAATAACTCTATTACAGGTGCTTCTTCTACTAGCCCTGTAGGTGGTGTTGATTTTGACGGTACACACACTCACACATTAGGTAATAATGGTGGAACTGAGGTTCGTGTTAAAAACTCTGCTTTAATGTATGTAATTAAGTTTTAAATTATGACAAATCGCAAAATATCAGAATTTACAGCTTTAACTGCTCCAGCAGGTACGGACGTACTTCCAATAATTGATCAAAGTGGAACTGCTGCTGAAAAGAATAAAAAGATTACTTATGCAAATTTATTAAGTAAAGCACCTGATGGAAGTGCTTCTGCTCCTGCCTTTAGTTTTAATTCAGATAATAATTCAGGTATTAGTGGTGGATCAGATACTTTAACCTTTAGTACAGCAGGAGTTGGTCGTTTAACCATCAGTTCTGCTGGCTTAGTAACGATTCCAGGGGATTTAACTGTTGCTGGAACAACAACAACTATAGATAGCACAACTTTAACTGTAAAAGATAAGAATATTGAAATTGCAAAAGGTAATGGAAATGATGCTGCTGTAGATGGTGCTGGTATTACTGTTGATTCTACTGATGGAGATAAGACTTGGAATTGGGTAGATTCTACAGATGCTTGGACAAGTTCTGAACATATTGATCTTGCATCTGGGAAAGTATTAAAGGTAGCTGGTACACAGGTCTTATCTGCGACTGATTTCACAGGTACTTCTTCTGTTGCAACTAACGTAACTGTTGCTGATGAATCATCTGATACTACTTGTAATGTCTTATTTGTGACGGCTGAGACAGGTAATCTACCTCCAAAGACAGGAACTAATCTTACTTTTAATTCATCATCTGGAGCGTTAACTGCTACAAGTTTTGTTGGTGATCTAACTGGTGATGTTACAGGTAATGTAACTGGAAATACTTCAGGATCTTCAGGATCTTGCACAGGAAACTCTGCTACTGCAACAGAAGCAACGAATTTAACTGTTAGTGCCAACAACTCGACAGACGAAACAGTTTATCCTTTGTTTGTTGATGGAGCTACTGGAACTCAGGGTGCTGAAACTGATACAGGTTTAACTTATAATCCTTCTTCTGGACTTCTTACTTCTACAAGCTTTGCAGGTGCATTAACTGGGAACGTGACAGGTAACGTAACAGGTAATACCTCTGGATCGTCTGGTTCTTGTACTGGTAATGCTGCAACTGCTACTGCCCTAGCTACAGCAAGAACTATTGGTGGAACAAGTTTTGATGGTACAGCAAATATAGCGGTAGCTTTAGCTTCAACTGCTACTGCATTAGAAACTGCAAGAACTATCGGAGGAGTTTCCTTTGACGGTACAGCAAATATTAATTTGCCAGGTGTTAACGCAGCAGGGAATCAAGATACTACAGGAAATGCTGCTACAGCAACAGCTTTAGAAACTGCAAGGACAATTAATGGAACTTCTTTTGATGGATCTGCAAATATTACAGTAACGGCAGCAGGATCTACTTTAACTGGCACTACTTTAAAAAGTACTATTGTTGGTTCAAGTCTTACCTCTGTTGGTACTCTTACTGGTTTAACTGTTAGTGGAGATATCTTGATGTCAGGGACAGGGGCTATTGATGTAGCTACTGGAACTACTGCCCAAAGACCTGGATCTCCAAATACAGGTATGTTTAGGTATAACTCAACTACTAATCAATTTGAAGGTTATACAAATGCTGGATGGGGAGCTATTGCTGGAGGAGGAGGCTCTGCTACTTTACAGGCAACAAATGGAATTGTAGAAACAGCAGCAACTATATCTTCTAATCATACGATTAGTACTAATTATAATGCTATGTCTGCTGGTCCTGTCACTGTATCTGCGGATATAACAATCCCATCTGGTTCTGTATGGACTATTGTTTAACGGAGGTTAAAATTTAATTATGGCAACAACAATTACAGCTAACGGTATAAATTTCCCTGATGGTAGTGCAGGTAGTCCTTCTATTGGTGGAACGGATACGAATACAGGATTATTTACAGGCTCAGATATTGTAGGTTTTGCAACTGGAGGAAGTGAAAGGTTAAGAATAGACGCAAGTGGAAATATCAATATTGCTAATGACTCTGGGAAGTTGCAACTCGGAACAGGTGCGGATTTAAAAATTTATCACGATGGTAGTAATTCGTATATTAAAAATGAAACTGGAGACTTATTTATCCAATGTACTGGAGGTACTTCTGATGACATCTCTTTGGAAGCTACTGATAATATTTTCCTAAAAGTATCAGGTAATGAAGCTGGAATTTATATTAATGGTGACGCAGGTGTAGAGCTATATTACGACAACAGTAAAAAGTTTGAGACAACAAGTGATGGAACATTAATATCTGGAGCAATTAGAACAAACGCTGCGACATCTGGTGCTGCGAGTGCTAATCAAGCTGTTTTCGACTACAATACATCTGATACAAGAATACTAAGTTATAACAGTAGCGGTTCTTCTATAAGTTTATTTACAAACCCTAATGGCGGTTCTCTTGCTTCAAGACTTTATATAGATTCGTCTGGTAAGGTTTCAGTAGGAGGCGAAACTCCAATATATAACTTAAATGTAAGAGGATCTGGACAGCAAACATTATTAGTAGGTTCTACGGATGCTGGTGGAGCATATGTGACTTTCGATGGCGATTCTAATGGAGATGGACAAGGTGGAGATTACTGCCACATTGGACAAACTACTAGTGGAGATATGGAACTTTCTGCTGATAATCCTAACGGTGACGCTAATATAATAATCAGGGCTGGAAATGCAGCTGAAAAATTGCGTGTTCTTTCTAGTGGTGGTTTAACCTTTAACGGAGACACTGCAGCAGCCAACGCACTTGACGATTATGAAGAAGGAACTTTCACTCCAACATATGATACAAGTAGTAGTTCTGGATCTATAACAGTTGGTGGTTATGCAGTTCAAGCTGGTCATTACATAAAAGTTGGAAACCTTGTATATGTTGAAGGTGGTTTAAAAACTTCCTCTGCTGGTGTTACAAATAACAGTAATGGAACATGGGATATAGGTGGACTTCCTTTTACCTCTCATAGTGGTGGAAGTGACGGAACTTGCGGTGAATTACAAGGAGGAGCACAAGCTGATTGGAGTACAGCACCTCATAAATTTACTGTATTAAACAGCAATACAAGAGCAAGAGCAAGAGGAGGTATTGATGTTGGAGACTCTGTATATACTCAGGGTGCTACTTCTATGTTTTCCACTGGAGCTGGAAGTAACAACAGAGTTTACTTTCGAGGATGCTACATAGCAGCTTAGACCGAGCTATGTCTTAAAACTAAGCCTATTAATTTAAAACCATGAGCCAAATCAAACTAACTGCTGATTCTGGAGGCGGTACAACATCTTTAAAAGCACCAAGTTCAACAACCAGTAATGCTGATGTTGTTCTTAAGCTCCCTGTCGCAGATGGTAGTGCTAATCAGGTTTTAAAAACAGATGGCTCTGGTCAGCTTAGTTTTGGGTCGGATATTTCAGATTTGGTTAATGACACATCACCACAGCTAGGTGGTGACTTGGATAGTAATGGTAAAAATATTAGTTTTGGCGATAGTTCTGGAGCAACAGTTAATAGGTTAACATTTGGTGCTGGTAATGATCTTACAATTTTTCACGCACCAGAAAATAGTTTTATAACTGAAACTGGTTCTGGAAATTTAAAAATACAAGCAAGTGATTTAATACTTGCAGATGTTGACGGTACAGAATTTTTCCGAGGGTACAATAATGGTCAGGTAGAGCTATCACATAATGGCAATAAAAAGCTTGAGACAACAAGTTCGGGTGTTGAAATTCATAACGATCTTTTATTAGATGGTTCAGCAAATCTTGGTAATTATATCCGCACTAACTATGACGGTGGCGGTCATATGTACTTTAGAAACAATAGCGGATCATCACTAAACTTTTCAAGTCATTTTCAAACTTATCGTGATACTGACGAAGCAGGAACTGCTCAAACTCATATACACTATTATCATGGTGGATATTGTGAGCTACTTCATCAAGGTGATTCTGTAATAAGAACACTTGCAAATGGAGTGCAATTTAGAGACGGAGGAGCAGTAAAAGGTCAATTCACGGATCAAGGTCTTTGTTTTGGAACTGACACCGCAGCAGCCAACGCTTTAGATGATTATGAAGAGGGGACTTTTACGCCTGCTTTAGGTGGTGATGGTAATCATAGTACATATCATGTTGATGGTTCTGGTTGGTATACCAAAGTAGGTAGAAAGGTTGATATACACCTAACGATTGACAATAAGGATCTTAATAATTCAGCTAGTGGAACAGTAATGATAACAGGTCTTCCATTTGTTAGCAATAGCTCAATGAATCCTATAGCTACAACCGATCTTTATTGTTATAATGTTGATTTTAATACTAGCAGAATACAATCTTTCTATCTCACATCTAGTGAAACTAGGATATTTGGTATAGAATCAGTAGCTAATGGTGCTTGGGTTTCTTGGCCAGTAAGTGATTGGAACGATAGTGGTACGTATTTACGTTTACATCTGGTATATTATGCCTCATAGACCGAGCTACGTCTATAAACTAAGCCTAAACCTGTTTTAATCGGAGATTAATCCTAATGGCATTAGCCGAATCAATAGAATACGACAAGATAGAAGTTGTCGGTCAATACAAAGCGGTACAAGTCCGTAAAGCAACAGTCATCAAAAAAGATGGCACAGAACTTACAAGATCTTTTGAAAGATATGTATTGCAATGTGGCACGTTAGATGATTCTGATAACTTAGTTGATACTGATTTGTCAGGCGAACCAGCAGAAGTTTCAGCAATATGTACAGCAGCTTGGACTACTGATGTAAAAGCTGCATACAAAGCTAAACTAATAGCAGATAAACCTGCGGAGTAGTATGTCAACATTAAAAGTAGGCGAGATTAAACATGAAAACTTTACTGGAACGACCCAGTTAAAGTTAGATAATAGTGGTCAACTGGGGATTGGTAAAACTCCTGGAGTCCTACTTGATGTAAATGCTGATGCAAAGATCAATTCTATTAGTATTGGTAAAGGTGCAAACTCTGTTGCTGGTAACACAGTTCTCGGAGAAAGTGCTTTAGATGCTTCTGTTAGTGGTGGGAATAATGTTGCTGTTGGTATTTCAGCTTTAACTGAAAATACATCTGGATATAATAATGTTGCGGTAGGTAGAAATTCATTAGATACAAATACAACTGGAGCAGACAACGTAGCTATAGGAGCTAATGCTCTAGACGCTAATACTACAGCAAGTGAAAATGTGGCAGTAGGAAAAGATGCCTTAACTGACAATACTACTGGAACTTCTAACACAGCTGTTGGTAGAATGGCGTTGGGAAATAATACAACTGCAAGTGGAAACACAGCTATAGGTACTGATGCTTTGTTTACAAGCTCAACTGGTGCAGACAATACAAGTGTTGGACATAACTCTATGTTTTCCAATACTACTGGAGCTTATAATACTGCCGTGGGAGGTTATGCTCTTGATGCAAATACAGAAGGAGAAAATAATTCTGCTTTTGGTGTTAATGCTCTGGGAGCTAATACAACAGCAGATAAAAATACCGCAATAGGTCAGGATGCACTGAGAAATAATACCACTGGAGCCGAAAATACTGCGGTAGGTTATGTATCTTTATACAACAACACAACTGCTAATTATAATACTGCTGTTGGAAGGTCAGCTTTAAAAGCAAACACAACTGCAACACAAGGAACTGCGGTTGGTTATAGAGCATTGCAATCGAATACAACAGGAGTGCAAAATACAGCCGTTGGTGCTGATTGTATGTACACCAACAGTACAGGAACTTTAAATACTGCTGTTGGAATGATGGCTTTATATAGCAACACGACAGCTAACAATAATACTGCGTTGGGTTATCAGGCATTACTAGCAAACACAACTGGTTCACAGAATACGGCTGTAGGTCAAGGTGCTTTAGATGCTAATACTACAGCTAATTATAATACTGCTGTCGGTTCTCGTGCTGGAACTGCAATCACAACTGGACAATATAACGTGGCAGTCGGTGCTGACTCTTTAATGTCGAATACTACAGGAGAAACTAACACAGCTGTAGGATATGATAGTTTAGGTGACAATACAACAGGAGAACAAAATGTTGCAGTAGGCCAAAATTGTATGGCGACAAATACCACAGGAAATTTCAATACTGCTCTTGGTAGGAGTGCGTTAAATGCAAATACGACTGCTAGTAGTAACACTGCTGTCGGATATTTTGCACTTGATTCAACCACAACTGGAGCAGAAAACGTAGCTGTCGGTGCTGAAGCTTTACAAGATAATACTACTGCTAACTACAATACTGCAATTGGTTATGCAGCAGGAAAAAACAATACAACTGGTGGACCTTGGACTTTTGTTGGTTGGCAAGCAGGTTTTAACAAAGGTGATGGAGGATCTGGTGAGGGAACAGCAGTAGGTTATCAAGCTTTGTATGCTTCTGGTGGTCCTTTAAGAAATACGGCTATCGGTTATCAATCTTTATATAATACTACAAATTTTGGTGATAGTAATACAGGAGTAGGTTATAAATCACTCTATGCTAATACAAGTGGTGCTGGAAACGTAGCAGTAGGTACGTATGCTTTAGATGCTAATACAACTGCTGATGATAATACTGCTGTTGGATTATGGGCTTTAAGGTATAACACAACTGGACAACGTAATGTAGCTGTAGGTAGCTATGCTTTAGATGAAAACACTACTGGTGACTATAACGTAGCTATAGGTAACTACTCTTTAGGTGAAAATACTACTGCTAACAATAATACTGCTGTTGGTTATGCAGCTTTAGAGAAAAATGAAACTGGAACAGATAATATTGCTGTTGGTGCTTACGCTTTAGATGCTAATACAACTGGAAATTCTAATACAGCAATAGGTAAAGCAGCTTTATCAAACAGTACTACAGGAATTGAGAATTGTGCCGTTGGTAAAGATTCTCTGGTATCAAATACTACTGCTAATGATAATACAGCAATGGGTGTAGGTGCTTTAAACCAGACAACTGGAGGTAGTAACACTGCTATTGGTCGTAATGCTGGAAATTCAATTGGTTCTGGAACTAATAACACTTGTATTGGTGCTAGTGCTTTCCCTTCTTCTGGAACTGCAAGTAACGTAATAACTTTAGGTAATTCATCTATTGGGACTTTAAGATGTCAAGTAACAAGTATAACTGGTTTATCAGATGAAAGAGATAAGACAGCAATTGAAGATTTACCTATTGGACTTGATTTTATTAACACCTTAAGACCAAGAAAATTTACATGGGCAATGCGTGAACCAAGCGCAAATGATGGTAAAACAGAAACAGGTTTTATTGCACAAGAATTGCAAACCTCTGTAGGCTCTATAGATTATTTAGGTTTAGTTATGAATGATAACCCAGAAAAATTAGAAGCTGCACCTGCAAAATTGATACCAATATTAGTAAAAGCAATACAAGAATTATCCGCAAAAGTCACAGCCCTCGAAGCAGGGTAAACTGTAAACAACTACTTTTTATCATGGAAGAAAGAACCGCAGATGAAATCGCAGCAATCTTCTCTGCTGCTGGTGATAGCGTAACTGTCATTAACACTGCTAAGACATCAGACGAAACTGATGATGAATACAAAGATCGCATCAAGCGTAATGTAGAGCATCTTGAAATTATCAAAGCCTACAAGAAAGTTGATGGAACGACATCTATCTGGAAATCCGAATCGTTTACAGCTATAAATAAAGCTATAGTAGATGGTAAGAAAGTTTATTCCTAATGACAAATCCACTAGATCTTCTTCTAAAGCAATACGAAGAACAACTTGTTTCTATTCAAACTCAAAAAGAAGAAGCTAAACGTGCTTATGAAATTGCCTGTAAAAATGAGGACAGGTATCAAGGTGCAATCATAGGGGTAAAAGATGCCCAGGCACAATTATTATCTACAAAGAATCAGGAAGAAGAAATCAAACCTTCTGATGCAAAAGAAGCAAAAGCCTAATTTTTCTTTTCTATTATTTGACGTTGTAACAGTCCTAAAGTGACGTAGAGAGGAGATAGACCTATAATTAGCAGTAATGTAGCTAATGTCATAACTGACATGGCTCTAATAATTGCAGATTTTATCATGTTTCAAAAAATTGCTAATGTTTTGAGTATTGTCTCATTTCTAATGGTAACTTCCGTTATAGGCGGAGGGTATTTTGGCTATAAATATGTAACATCAGATCAATTCCAGACAAAGATGATGAATAAGGTCTTAGGAGGTGTTCAGGGAATGTTACCAAACGTATTGGATAAAGGATTACCAAAAACAACAGGTCAATCTATTCCTCTTCCTCTTCCTCAGAAATAATGGGAGCTTTAGTACCGCCTAGCAGACTAAGCTGCTGGAATTACAAGATAGCATCTGTGGATCGTGTTGTAGATGGCGATACCATAGATATTACAATCAATCTTGGCTTTGATTTAACAATAAAACAACGAGTA